>OFIS01000019.1_pt1 | contig 248136 bp, 230 predicted proteins | sample 1775071 | NCBI WGS metagenome assembly OFIS01 (sample SAMN08195774, study PRJEB24354) | sludge metagenome | isolation source: sludge from phenol fed wastewater aerobic bioreactor C | place: India: Nagpur | collected 2016-09-17
AAGGGCGGGCCCGGCGTCCTCGCCCGCCATCAGCCGGCCTCGCCCAGCATGGCGGGGGTGAGCGCGCCGGAGATTTCGTGCTCCACCGGGCCGGTCATGACGACGTGGCCGTCGGCCGCGCGCCAGTCGATGGAAAGGTCGCCGCCCGGCAGGGTGACGGTGAGCGCGCGCCCCGCCGCGCGGCCGGTGCGGATGGCCGACACCGCGGTGGCGCAGGCGGCGGTGCCGCAGGCCCGGGTGCGCCCGGCGCCGCGCTCCCACACGTCGAGCCGGATGTGGCCGGGGCCGAGGAAGCGGGCGAAAGAGATGTTCGCCCGCTCGGGGAAGAGGGGATGGTGCTCCAGCTGCGGCCCCAGCGCGTCGAGCCGCGCCGCCGTTTCATCGGAAACGAAGAACACCGCGTGGGGATTGCCCATGCTCACCAGCGAGGCCGGCCCCAGCGCCTCGAACCCCTCCAGCAGGACGGCCGAGGTGTCGTCCAGCGCGCGGGACAGGGGAATGTCGGCGGCGGCGAAGCGCGGCGCGCCCATGTCCACGGCCACGGTGCCGTCGGCCCTGCGGGTGCAATCGAGCAGGCCGGCGGCGCTCTCGAACACCATGTGGTCGGCGCCGGTGCGCTCCGCCTCATAGGCGGCGATGCAGCGCGTGCCGTTGCCGCAGGCGGCGGACAGCGAGCCGTCGTTGTTGAGGATCTCCACGAAGGCGGCGGTGCCGGCCTGCCGCGGCGGATAGAGCACCATGGCCTGGTCGAACGGCAGGACGCCGGGCCGGGCCAGCGCGCGCGCCTCCTCGGGGCGCACGGGGGCCGGGTCCGCGCGCAGGTCGAGCACGAGGATCTCGTTGCCGAGCCCGTTCATCTTCACGAAGGCGCGATGGGCCAGGGGGCTCGGCGCGCGGCCGGGCGCCTGGTCCGGTGCCGGAGTGGAGAGCGGGCCCGCGGCGGGGCTGGTCGATGCCGTCATGAACCGAAGCGATTTCCGGCGCCCGCGGCGCCTGGGGCCGGGGGCGCGTGGGCCGAGAAATCCTTATATGGCCGTTGGGCCGAGGAGCGCCACCCCCGCCGCGCCCGCGCGCCGGCGCCCGGCTCCCGGCGGTGGCCGCACAAAGGCGGGGGATGGCCTCCCGCACCGCCATAATGGCGCCCGAGATCATGCTAATAGAAATGGTGAGCCGGCCTCTCCCGGCGGGAGATCCAACGACATGACCGGGCGTGATGCGCGGTGCGCCAGCGGCGCGAAGGTTTCGGTTCGGACGGGCATCGGCGGGCATCACGGGCAGGGGCGGACAGGGCACGCGCCGCGGCGCGCCGCCGTCACGCTGCTGGCGGCGCTGATCGGTCTCTCGCCGGTCGCGGGCGCCGTCGCGGCCTTGGCCCAGGATGCCGCGCCGAAGCCGGCGGAGGCCGCCCCGACCTCGCCGGCCGGCGGGGCCGACACCCTCGCGCCGCCGCCGGTGATCGCGCCCAAGTCGGTCGAGGTCCAGCCGGTGGCGCCCGGCGCGGCGAAGGCCTTCGGCGGCGAGGAGCAGACCCTGTCCCCCGTGCCGGTGCTGACCCTGGCGGGGACCGCCAAGTGGGACGAGGCCTATGACCGGCTGGTGGAGACCGGCAAGATGCTGGACGCGGAGCTGGCCCGGCTCGGCCTGAAGCGGGCCGGCGACATCTTCGTGCTGTATTCGTCGAGCGACGATCTCGGCTTCGAATATGAAGTGCAGATGCCGTTTTCCGGCACCACCACGCAGAAGCCGTCCGGCGAGATGCGTCTCGGCGGCTCATTCGCCGGCAAGGTCTTCAGGTTCACCCATGCCGGCTCCTTCGCCGACATGGACAATACCTACGAGCAGATCGCGAACTTCCTGGACGAGCGCAACATCCAGACCGACGATCTCTATATCGAGCGCTATCGGACGGACCTCCTGACGGCCCCGGCCGACGCCCTGGAGATCGACATCCTGGTGCCGATCCACTGAGCCGCGCGGGAAGCGCGAAACGGCACTTTCCACGCGGGCGCGAATCTTCTTCATTAGGCGCGCGCCGTGATGTTTGACACGCCGTTCGGCAGATTGCCCGGCGGCTCTGCGGGAGAGGGGGAGGCCGGCATGCCGCGGCTGTTCACCGCCATCGAGATCCCCCCCGAGGTGGGCTCGGATCTCTCGCTCCTGCGTGGCGGCATGGCGGGTGCCCGCTGGATCGATCCGGAGAATTATCACGTCACCCTGCGCTTCGTCGGCGACGTGGACGACGCCATGGGCCGCGACATCATGCTGATGCTCGGCCAGGTGCGCCGGCCGGCGTTCGATCTGGTGCTCGACGGGGTGGACCAGTTCGGCGGCCACAAGCCGCGCGCGGTGTTCGCCTCGGTGAAGGCGACGCCCGAGCTGGTGGAGCTCCAGGCCGAGCAGGAGCGCCTCATGCAGCGCCTCGGCCTCGGCGCGGAGGGGCGCAACTACAAGCCGCACGTCACCCTGGCGCGGCTGCGCGACGTGTCCTCGCGGCAGGTGGCGGACTATCTCGCTCTGAAGGGCGGCTACCGGAGCCCGCGCTTCCACGTGCCCCGCTTCGTGCTCTATTCCTCCCGCGATTCGGTCGGCGGCGGGCCCTATGTCGTCGAAGCGGCATACCCCCTGAGATAGAATAGTTTCAGGACCCGGGACGGGATCTTGCGCCGGGCGGAGCGATGCCCCACCTCTTTGGGCTGTGGCAGGCACGGGACGTGCGGAGGTGCACCGAGGTGGCACGAGCGGAAGAGATCAAATGGAGCGTGCTTCCCCAGGAGGAGGCCCAGCGCGCGGCCGATGACGAGGAGCGCGTGCGCCGCGGCTTCTGGAAGAAGCTGAAGACCACGGCCGCCCGGATTCCCTTCGCCGAAGAGGTGACGGCGGCCTATTTCGCCGCCTTCGACCGCAACACGCCCCTGAAGGTGCGCGCGACGCTTCTGGCGGCGCTCGCCTATTTCATCCTGCCGTTCGATTTCGCGCCCGATTTTCTGCCCATCATCGGCTTCAGCGACGACATGGCGCTGCTCATGGGCGCGCTGAAGCTGCTCTCCAACCACGTGACGCCCGAGCATTACAAGGCGGCGCGCGAGGCCCTCGACGACCTCAGGAAGGGCGGCCGCTGAGCGGCCGTCCCGCCTTTGCCGCGCGGCGGCCTTGGGGTCACTTGCCGGTGGTGAGCACCACCTTGCCCTTCACCTTGCGCCCGGCGATGAGGCCGAGGGCTTCGGCGCAACGTTCCAGCGGATAGATCCCGTCCACATGGGCCGAGATGCGCCCGTCGCGGGCATAGCCCATCACCGTGGCGGCCGCCGCGCGCATCCAGTCGGGATGGGCCCGGGCCATGGCGCCGAAATCCACCCCGCGGGCCTCGCGGTTCTTGAGCAGCAGCAGGTTGAGCGGCAGCTTCGGTATCTCCCCCGAGGCGAAGCCGATGACGAGGAAGCGCCCGTACCAGCCGAGCGCCCGGATCGCCTGCTCGGCCTGCTCGCCGCCCACCGGATCGAACACCACGTCGAGGCCGGCCTCGCCGCCGAACGCCTTGAGCCCGGCCTTGAGGTCCTCCTTGGTGTAATCGAGGCCCTGGTCGGCGCCGTGGGCAAGGGCGAAGTCCACCTTCTCGGCCGAGGAGGCGCAGGCGAGCACGCTGGCGCCCAGCGCCTTGCCCACCTCCACCGCCGCGAGGCCCACGCCGCCCGCCGCACCCAGCACGGCGAGCCGCTCGCCCGGCTTCAGCGCGCCGCGATCGCGCAGGGCGTAGAGCGCGGTGCAATAGGTGATGAGCAGGCCGGCGGCCTTCGCCATGTCGAGGCCCTCGGGCACCGGCGCGAGCAAGCTGGCCGGCGCCACGATCTTCTCCCGCGCGGCGCCGTGGGTGAGATAGCCGCACACCCGGTCGCCCACGGCGAATTCCGTGACGCCCGGACCGAGGGCCGCCACATGGCCGGCGAACTCCCCGCCCGGCGAGAAGGGCAGCGGCGGCTTCACCTGATAGAGGTCGCGGATGATGAGGGTATCGAAGAAATTGAGGCCGACGGCGCTGACCTCCACCACCACCTCGCCGGCGCCGGGCACGGGATCGGGCAGCTCGGCGACCTCCAGCATCTCGGGCGGTCCGTGGCGCACACACAGAATGGCTCGCATTCCTGTTACCTTTCCTTCGGTCGGATCGGGGGCATGTTCACCAAACCTTTACCGCGAGGGCCGATCAAAGCTCCATGGCTTTTCGAAGCCGATCCGGAATTGCCGGAAATCCGAGGACAGCACGGCGCCGGCAGGCGGTGTCGAAGGATCAGAGGTTCCGACGTCCGGGCCCCGGCACCGGACGGCAAGGAAACCATAACGCATTGAGCCGGGCGGAATGCTTGGTTTAAGACAACGTGTGGCGGACCTTGGATATTTTGTCCGCCGGACCCGCGGGGGGCGCATCAGCGCCGATGCCCCGCAGGTTGCTCTCGCGAATATCCCTCGGTCGTCGATGGGGAGATGTTCATTCATTGAGCGTGGGCGCGACAGCGGCGCAGCAGGCGTCCGGCGTGCTCACTGGCCTACCCGCATAAGGCCGCAGCGTAGAGGAGAAGCCATGACACTTCGTCGTGTCCAACCGACGCTCCTGGGCGTTTTACTGACCTGTCTCGCCATCGCGCCCGCCGCCGCACAGGGGCAAGGGCAGTCGAAGCCCGTCGCCAAGTTCGGGGACTGGAGCGTCTACACCAGCACCAGCTCCCCCAAGGTCTGCTATGCCATCTCCCAGCCCGCCTCGCGCCTGCCGGCGGGGCTCAATCGCGACCCGGCCTATTTCTTCATCTCCACCCGCCCGGGCGAGAACGTGAAGAACGAGGTGTCCATCACCCTCGGCTTCCCGCTGAAGTCGGGCGTGGATGCGGACCTCGCGGTGGGTGACCTGAAGCTCAGCCTCTACACCAAGGAGCAGGGCGCCTGGGTGCGCAGCGTATCGGACGAGGCCAAGCTGGTGGACGCCATGCGGAAGGGGCGGGAGCTGACCCTGGTGGCGGTCTCCGTGCGCGGCAACAAGAACACCGACAAATACTCCCTGAACGGCATCTCCCAGGCCCTCGACCGGGTGGCCCAGGAGTGCAAGTGACAAAGCCCCGCGTGCCGGCACGCCCTGTGAGCTGACGGCACCGGGGCTCCCGCCTTCGCCGGCCTTGCCCGCCGGCGCCACCCAGCACCCACGCCCCGCATCCTCCGGGATGCGGGGCGTGCTTCGGAACAGGCGCCATGATGCTCTCCCGCTATGCGATGCTCGCCGGCTACAACGCCTGGGCCAACACGCGCCTTTACGCGGCCGCCGAGGCGCTGGGGCCCGAGCCCTGCGCGCGGCCCATGGGGGCGTTCTTCGGCTCGGTGATGGGCACGCTCAACCACCTCGTGGTGGCCGACGGCATCTGGATGGACCGCTTCGAGGCCAGGGACGCGCCGCAGCCCGCCCTCGACACGATCCTGGCAAGCGCGCTTCCCGCCTTGCGCCCGCTGCGGGCGGCGCTGGACCGGCGCATCCTCGATTTCGTGGCGGCGCGCCGGCCGGACGACCTTTCCGCCGACATCTCCTATGCCAACAGTTCCGGCCGGCTCTTCCGCCAGAGCCTCGCCAGCGCGCTCGACCATCTGTTCAACCACCAGGCCCACCATCGCGGCCAGGTGCATGGGCTCCTGACCCAGCTCGGCGGGCGGGAGGCGGCGCCTTCCCTCGATCTCATCGTGTTCCAGCGGGAAGTGGCCGCCGCCTGAGCCGGGCGCAGGCATCCGCCGCCGTGGGCCGATGGAAAGATGCCGCAATCGCGCTTATGTATGGCGCCATGACCGAGACCCCGCAGCCCGTCCCCGATCCCGCTCCCGCGCCGGAGCCCGCATCCGCCCCCGTGGCGGCGCCGGCGGAGGCGCGCCCGTCGCTGGTGGGGCTCGACCGGGCGAAGCTCGCCGCCGCGCTCGCCGCCATCGGCGTGCCGGAACGCGAGCAGCGCATGCGGGTGAACCAGCTCTGGCACTGGATCTATCTGCGCGGCGCCACCGATTTCGCCGAGATGACCAACGTCTCCAAGCACCTGCGGGCCCAGCTCGAGGCCGCCTACAGCCTCGCCCGCCCCGAGGTGGTGGTGGAGCAGGTGTCGGCCGACGGCACCCGCAAGTGGCTGCTGCGCTTCCCGCCCCACGAGATCGGCGAGAGCCCGGCGGAGATCGAGACCGTCTACATTCCTGAGAGCGACCGCGGCACCTTGTGCGTCTCCAGCCAGGTGGGCTGCACGCTGAACTGCGCCTTCTGCCACACCGGCACCCAGCGCCTGGTGCGCAACCTTTCCGCCGCCGAGATCGTCGGCCAGGTGATGGTGGCCCGCGACCGGCTGGGCGACTATCCCGGCCGCGACCGCGCCACCGGCCCGGGCCTGCCCACCGAGGGCGAACGCCTCGTCACCAACATCGTCTTCATGGGCATGGGCGAGCCGCTCTATGCCTATGACAGCGTGAAGGAAGCCATCGAGATCCTTTCCGACGGCGACGGCCTCGGCCTCGGCAAGCGCCGCATCACCGTCTCCACCTCGGGGGTGGTGCCGGAGATCGAGCGGCTCGGCTCCGAGGTGGGGCCCATGCTCGCCATCTCGCTGCACGCGGTGCGGGACGATCTGCGCGACGTGCTGGTGCCCATCAACAAGAAGTATCCCATCAAGGAGCTGCTGGCCGCCTGCCGGGCCTATCCCGCCGCCTCGAACGCCAAGCGCATCACCTTCGAATATGTGATGCTGAAGGGCGTGAACGACTCGCCGGCCGACGCCAAGGCGCTGGTGAAGCTGCTGGAAGGGGTGCCGGCCAAGATCAACCTCATCCCCTTCAACCCCTGGCCGGGCACGCAATATGAGTGCTCCGACTGGGAGACCATCGAGCGCTTCTCGGACATCGTGTTCCGCGCCGGCTACGCGAGCCCGGTGCGCACGCCGCGCGGGCGCGACATCCTTGCCGCCTGCGGCCAGCTCAAGAGCGAGAGCGAGAAGCTCTCCGCCCGCGAGCGCCTCGCCCTGCGCGCCATGATGGCGGCGGACGCCGAGGACTAGCCGCGCCGTCATTGCCCGGGAGGGAGCATGCTGGACCATGTGGGGATCTCGGTGCACGACCTCGCCCGGTCGCGCGCCTTCTATCTCGCAGCGCTGGCGCCCCTGGGCTATGGCGTCGTCCTGGAAGTGCCGCCTGTAGACGGACCCGCCTACGTGGCCTTCGGCGCCGTGGCGCCCGGCTTCTGGATCGGCGCCGAGCCGGCGCTCACCGGGCAGCTCTATCTCGCCTTCACCGCGCCCGACCGGGCGGCGGTGGACGCCTTCCATGCCGCGGCCCTGGCTGCCGGCGGGCGTGACAGGGGCGCGCCGGGGTTGCGCCCCGACCGCCACCCGAACTATTACGCCGCCTGCGCGTTCGATCCGGACGGACACAATGTGGAAGCCGTCTGCCACCAGCCGGCGTGACGAGGCACCATGGACAATCTCGCCCGCCTTCTCCTGCGCCTCCTGCTCGTGCCCCTCGGCTATCTCGCCGCCGTGGCCGCGGGCGCGGCGGTGATCCTCATCGGCGAATGGCGCATCGGCACCCTGTTCGAGGCGAGCCGGCCCGAGGAGCAGGCCATGGGCTTCGTGGTGGCCATCGCCGGAGCGGTGGTGCTGCTGCTGTTCCTGCTCTCGCGCATGTGGCTGGTGGCGGCGGTGGGAATCCTGTTCTCGGAAGCCTTCGCGGTCCGCTCCTGGATGTTCCACGCGGCCAACGGCGCCGCCTCCGCCTGGATCGCCGCCCAGCTCTATACCCAGACCCCCGGCCAGCCGGCGATGGTGACGGATCCCTTCTATGTGGTGGCGGCCGGGCTCGCCGGGGGCCTCGCCTACTGGCTGGTGGCGGGCGCGACCGCAGGCTTCTTCAAGCCGGTGCTGCGCTCGCCCGCGGAACGGGCCGAGCGCCTTGGGCCGCCTCCGGGAGCAACCGCCCGGCTGCCCGGGGCACCGCCCCTGCCGCCGGAGACGCATACGCCCGGCCAGCCGCCGGCCTCCCGCGGGCGCGACGGCACCCCCGGCGCCTGACGAGGCCTGCCGCGCCGCACCCGGCGCAACAATGCTTTGATCTTGGGCGCCATAACCGCTAAGCCTCGCGCCAAATCCGCGCGACCGGCCATGACGCATTCTCCTCCGCCCTTCTCCCTCGCCGACCTCAGGTCGGAGATCGACCGCATCGACGAGACGATGCATCGCCTGCTCATGGAGCGCAGCGAGATCATCGACCGTCTGGTGGAGGTGAAGCGCAGCCAGAAGGAAGGCGCCTCCGCCTTCCGCCCCGCCCGCGAGGCGGACATGATGCGGCGCCTGGTGGAACGCCATCACGGCCATCTGCCCCTCGACACGGTGGAGAGCATCTGGCGCGTCATCATCGCCACCTTCACCTATATCCAGGCGCCTTATTCGGTGCATGCCGATCTCTCGATCGGCGAGCCGGCCATGCGGGATTCCGCGCGCTTCCATTTCGGCTTCACGGTGCCCTTCATCGCCCATATGGGCGCGCGCGGGGTGATCGAGGCGGTGGAGGCCTCGAAGGGCGATCTCGGCCTCCTGCCGGTGGCGCCCTCCACCCGCTCCGATCCGTGGTGGACCGCCCTTGAGGGCGCCGACCGCCTCAAGGTCATCGCCCGCCTGCCGTTCGTCGAGCGGGCGGACCATCCCGCCGGCCTGCCGGTGTTCGTGGTGGCCCATCCGGTGGCCGACGCGGCAGTGAAGGAGGTGGGCGTCTATTCCCTGCGCGTGAGCGGCTGGGATGCCGCCGTCGCCCGGGCGGTGCCGGCCTTTGCCGAGGTGGTGGTGGCGCCCGACGCGGCCCTCGACGGCGCGGCGGTGCTGCTGTCCTTGCCGCTCGGCCACGATGTGGCCGAAGTTCTCGCCGCACTGAAGGCGGCCGGGGCGAGCGTCCGCGCGATGACCGAGGTGGGCAGCCACGCCGCCCTCCACAAGGTCGATGCCGCGGCGCGTCCCTAGGGACGGACGTGAGAAATCCGTCGCTGTTCGACAAGTCGAGAGGGCGACCCGCCGGTCGGAAGGCTTCAGGCCGACCGGATGGCGCCTTCGGTTCCGGAGTTGAGTGATGTCCGCCGTGCCGACCCGTTCTTCCGCCCCCGCCCGTCCCGAGCCGCGTCCCGGCGTGCTCGCCATCGATGCCTATGTGCCGGGCAAGAGCCATGCGCCGGGGGTGGCGAAGGTCCACAAGCTCTCCTCCAACGAGACCCCGCTCGGGCCGAGCGAGAAGGCCATGGCGGCCTTCGCCGAGGCGGGCCGGAAGCTCGAGGCCTATCCGGACGGCGCCGCCCATGTGCTGCGCGAGGCCATCGGCCGGGCCTACGGGCTCGATCCCGACCGAATCATCTGCGGCAACGGCTCCGACGAGCTGCTCAGCCTCGCCGCCCACACTTATGTGGGGCCGGGCGACGAGGTGGTCTATTCCGAGCACGGCTTCCTGGTCTATCGCATCGCCACGCTGGCGGCGGGCGGCACGCCGGTGGTGGCCAAGGAGACCAACCTCACCGCCGACGTGGACGCCCTGCTGGCCACGGTGACGCCCCGCACGCGCCTCCTCTATCTCGCCAATCCGAACAACCCCACCGGCACCTATCTGCCGTTCGAGGAGGTGCGCCGCCTCCACGCCGGCCTGCCGCCGAACGTGCTGCTGGTGCTCGACGCGGCCTATTCGGAATACGTGCGCCGCAACGATTACGAGACCGGGCTCGAGCTGGCGCTCACCAGCGAGAACGTGCTGATGACGCGCACCTTCTCCAAGATCCACGGCCTTGCCGCCCTGCGCATCGGCTGGGCGGTGGGCCCGGCCCATGTCATCGACGCCCTGAACCGGGTGCGCGGGCCGTTCAACATCAATGCCGCGGCGCTGCTCGCCGGCGCCGCCGCCATCGCCGACGCCGCCCATGTGGAGAAGGCGGTGGCCCACAACGAGCGCTGGCTGCCCTGGATCACCGCCGAGATCGAGAAGCTGGGGCTGACGGTGACGCCGTCCGTGGGCAATTTCGTGCTCATCCATTTCGACGACACGCCCGGGCGCACCGCGAAGGAAGCCGACGCCTTCCTGCTGAAGCGCGGCCTGGTGCTGCGCGCGGTCTCCTCCTACGGCCTGCCGAACGCGCTGCGCATGACCGTGGGCTCCGAGGAGGCGAACCACCTCGTGGTCGCGGCGCTCAAGGACTTCCTTCAGGGGGACGCCCCGTGACGCGCGTCCTGGTGCAACGCCTCGCCATCATCGGCGCCGGCCTGATCGGCTCCTCGGTGGCCCGCGCCGCGCGGGAGAAGCATCTCGCCGCCAGCGTGGTGGTGGCCGACGCGGACCCCGAGGTGTGCGAGCGGGTGCGCGAATTGGGCTTCGCCGACGTGGTGAGCCAGAGCGCCGCCTTCGCCGCGGAGGGCGCGGACGTGGTGATCGTCTGCGTGCCGGTGGGCGCCTCCGGCGCGGTGGCGGAGGAGGTCGGGCCGGTGCTCAAGCACGGCGCCATCCTCTCCGACGTGGGCTCGGTGAAGGGCTCGGTGCTCGATGCCATGGCGCTGCACGTGCCGGCCCATGCCCATCTCATCCCCGCCCATCCTGTGGCCGGCACGGAATTCTCCGGCCCCGACGCGGGCTTCGCCAGCCTGTTCGAGAACCGCTGGTGCATCGTCACCCCGCCCGAGGAGGCCCACGAGGCGGCGGTGGAGAAGCTGTGCGCGCTCTGGCAGGGCATGGGCGCGAACGTGGAGGTGATGAGCGCCCAGCACCACGATCTGGTGCTCGCCATCACCAGCCATGTGCCGCATCTCATCGCCTACAACATCGTCGGCACTGCCGCCCATCTGGAGGAGACGCTCACCTCCGAGGTGATCAAATTCTCCGCCGGCGGCTTCCGCGACTTCACCCGCATCGCCTCGTCCGATCCCACCATGTGGCGCGACGTGTTCCTCTCCAACCGCGAGGCGGTGCTGGAGATGCTCGGCCGCTTCACCGAGGACCTCACCGCTTTGCAGCGGGCCATCCGCTACGGCGACGGGCAGGCGCTGTTCGAGCATTTCACCCGCACAAGGGCGATCCGCCGCTCCATCATCGAGCAGGGGCAGGAGACCGCCGCCCCCGACTTCGGACGGCTGGCCGCGGGAAAGCCCAAGCACGAGCAGAGCTGACGCGCGGCGGACGCCCGCGGTCGCCAAGCCCGTACAGAAACGAGAACGCCGGCCGGGCGCAAAACCCGGCCGGCGTTTTCATCTCATCGCTCGGGGCAGCGCGCCCCCAGGGGCTCAGCGCACCAGGATGTTCTTGAACTGCCAGGGATCTTCCAGGTCGAGATCCTCGGGGAAGAACTTCTGGCGGCCGGTGAGCGGGGTCCAGTCGGTGTAGACGCCCACCACCGGGCCGAGATAGGGCAGCTGCACATCGAGGCAGCGGTGGAAATCCATCTCGTCCGCCTCGACGATGCCGGCGCTGGGGTTCTCCAGAGCCCACACCATGCCGGCGAGCACGGCGGAGGTCACCTGCAGGCCGGTGGCGTTCTGATAGGGGGCGAGCTCCCTGGTCTCCTCGATGGAGAGCTGCGAGCCGAACCAATAGGCGTTCTTGCCGTGGCCGTAGAGCAGCACGCCCAGCTCGTCGATGCCGTCCACGATCTCGTGCTCGTCGAGGATCTTCCAGGTCTTCTGGGCGTGGCCGCCATTGCCGAACATCTCGTGCAGCGACAGCACGGCGTCGTTGCAGGGGTGGTAGGCATAGTGGCAGGTCGGCCGGTAGACCACCTCCTCACCCTCGCGCACCGTCAGGTAGTCGGAGATCGAGATGGCCTCGTTATGGGTGACGAGGAAGCCGTATTGCGGTCCCGGCGTGGGGGTCCAGGAGTGCACCTTGGTGGCGGCGCCCGGGCTCATGAGGAAGATGGCGGCGCCGCAGCCGGCCGCATGGGTGCGGCCCTCCGGCGGCAGCTCCTTCTCGTGGGTGCCCCAGCCCAGCTCCGCCGGCTGCAGGCCCTCGGAGATGAAGCCGTCCACCGACCAGGTGTTCCAGAACTCGCCCATCACCTTGGGGATGCGGGCGCGCTGGGTGTCGCGCTCGGCGATGTGGATGCCCTTCACGCCGAGGGCGCGGGCAAGGCCGGCCCAGTCCTCGCGGGTCTTGGGCTCGGGCCGGTCGAGGCCGGTGTCGGCGGCGATGTTGAGCAGGGCCTGCTTCACGAACCAGGACACCATGCCGGGATTGGCGCCGCAGGTGGACACCGCGGTGGTACCGCCCGGATTGCGCCGCCGGGCGGCGAGCAGGCTCTCGCGCAGGGCGTAGTTGGTGCGGTCGGCGGCGCTCATGGTCTCGTCGAAATAGAACCCCTTCCAGGGCTCGATCACGGTGTCCACATAGAGCGCGCCGATCTCGCGGCAGAGCTCCATCACCGCCACCGAGGACACGTCCACCGACAGGTTCACGCAGAAGCCCTGGCCACCGCCGTTGGTGAGCAGCGGGGTGAGCAGCTCGCGGTAGTTCTCGGCGGTGACCTCGGCCTTGATGTAGCGGATGCCGCGCGCCTCGAGCATGGCGCGGTGCGCGTCCACCGGGTCGATCACCACCATGCGCTCGCGGTCGAAATCGAAATGCCGCTCGATGAGGGGCAGGGTGCCTCGTCCGATCGAGCCGAACCCGATCATCACGATGGGTCCGTCGATCTTGGCGTGGACCGGCCAGTCGCTCATGGCGCAAAACTCCTCGGCTGGGAAATTGGGCCGCGGCAGGGTGCGCGGGCGGGCGCACCATGGGAAATGCGGCCCGCGGCGTCAACCGAAGGCTTGGAAGGAAAATCGGGCTGAGGTCGGGCCGCGCGGGGCGGTGCTATTGCTGCGCCGGCTCAGGGCGCCGGGGAAAACCGTCCATGTGGCGCAGCTCCGGGAACAGCCGCATCCACAAGAGCGCCACGAGCAGCGTGCCGATGCCGCCGGCAAGGCCTGCCCCCACCGCGCCCAGCAGCGCCGCGGTCACCCCCGATTCAAACTCGCCCAACTGGTTCGAGGTGCCGATGAAGAGCGAGTTCACCGCGCTCACCCGCCCGCGCATTTCGTCGGGGGTGGAGAGCTGGACCAGCGAGGAGCGGATCACCACGCTCACCGTGTCGGCCACCCCGAGCACGAACAGGGCGGCGAAGGACAGATAGAAATTCTGCGACACCGTGAACACCACGGTGGCGAGGCCGAACACCATCACCGCGACGAACATCTTGAGGCCCACCCGGCGGGACAGCGGGACGTGGGCCAGCGTCAGCGACATCAGCAGCGCCCCGAGCGCCGGGGCGGCGCGCAGCACGCCGAGCCCGGTCGAGCCCACGTGCAGGATGTCGCGGGCGAAGATCGGCAGCAGCGCGGTCACGCCGCCCAGCAGCACCGCGAACAGGTCGAGGGAGATGGAGCCCAGCACCACCGGATGGCGGCGGATGAAGGTGAGGCCCGACAGCAGGAAGGCGAGCGTCACCGGGCCCGTCCGGCGCGGCGCCGGGGTGAAGGCGATGCTCGCCATGGCGCTCGCGGCGAGGGCGTAGCACAGCGCCGCGGCGGCGAACGGCACCTCGCGGCCGAGGCCGTAGACGAGACCGCCGACCGCGGGGCCGGCGATGGTGGCGATCTCCAGCGCCGAGGTCGAAAGGGCGAGCGCCCGGGGCAGCGCCTCCCCCGGCACGAGGCTGGGCAGCAGCGCCGATAGGGTGGGGTGCTCGAACGCGCGGGTGGCGCCGATCACCGCCACCGCGGCATAGATGCCGGCAACGCCGATGGTGCCGGTCAGCAGCCCGGTCGCCACCAGGGCGAGGGTCAGCGCGGCGATGGCCTGGCAGACCGCGACGACGCGCTTGCGGTTGAAGGTGTCCGCCACATGGCCCACCACCAGGGTCAGCGCCAGCATGGGCAGGAACTGGGCGAGGCCGACGAGGCCGAGGGCGAGGGCGCTGCCGGTCAGGTCATAGATCAGCCAGCCCACCGCGACGCCGGTCATCTGGAACGCGAGGGCGGAGCCGACGCGGCTCAGCCAGAAGCGCACGAAGGCGGGATGCCGGCCGAGGCGAAGGGCGGGAGTGGCGGTGTCCACGGGTCGGCTCCACGGGCGCGGGCGGCCCGCCGCGGGAAGGAGTGGGGAAGGACTGCTTTAAACGATTTATCTTCGGGCGCAACAGCGTCGCGCCCGGCGCGGCGCCGCCCTTCCGCAGGGATGGGCGGCGGCGTGGCCTGACGCCGCGCGGCGGGGCGATCCGCCGCCCCTGCCGATGAATTCTCCGCGATCAGTCGCTGGCGAGGATGTGGTTCTTCACGATGGGATAGACCTGCCCGGCCCACTTGCGGCCGGAGAACACGCCGTAATGCCCGACGCCCGCCTGCATGTGGTGGCGCTTCTTGTGCGGCCGCAGTCCGGAGCAGATGTCCTGCGCCGCCACGGTCTGGCCGAGCGAGCAGATGTCGTCCCGCTCGCCTTCCACGGTGAGCAGGGCGGTGCGGCGGATGGCCTTGAAGTCGATGGGCTGGCCGCGGAAGGTCAGCTCGCCCTTGGGCAGGCGGTAGTCCTGGAACACGTACTGCACGGTCTCCAGGTAGAACTCCGCGGCGAGGTCGAGCACCGCGAAATACTCGTCATAGAAGGTCTTGGTGGTCTCGGCCTTCTCCGCCTCGCCTTCGGCGAGGTGGTGGTAGAGATCCATGTGGGCCTTGAGGTGCCGGCTGAGGTTCATGCTCACGAAGGCCGAGAGCTGGAGGAACCCCGGATAGACCTTGCGGCCCGCGCCGCCGAAGCCCGGCGGGACCTTGGTGATGAGGTTGCGCTCGAACCAGGAGATGGGCTTGGACATGGCCAGCTCATTCACCTTGGTCGGATTGATGCGGCAGTCGATGGGGCCGGCCATCAGCGTCATGGAGCGCGGCGCGGCGGGGTTGCCCTGCTGCGCCATGACCGCGCTCGCCACCAGCGACTGCACGCAGGGCTGGCAGACCGCCACCGTGTGGGCGCCCGGCCCGAGAATCTCCAGGAAGCGGATGACGTGATCGACATAATCGTCGAAGCCGAACGGGCCTTCCGAGAGCGGCACGTCCCGCGCGTTGTGCCAGTCCGTGATGTAGACGTCATGATCCGGCAGCATGGTCTTGACGGTGTTGACCAGCAGCGTCGCGAAATGGCCGGACAGCGGGGCGATCACCAGCACCCGCGGCTGGGCGATGTCCACGTCCTTCTTGAAGTGGAGCAGGGTGCCGAACGGCAGGACGCCGGCCTTCTCCTCCACCACCTGGACCTCGCGGTTGCCCACCTCGACGGAGCGGATGCCGAAATCGGGGCGGCCGTGGCTGAGCCCGGCGCGTTCCACGAGTTCGTAGGCGGCTGCGAGATGCCGCAGGCCTGCGTGGCCATATCCATTGACGAGCGGGCCCGTAAGCGTCATGCGGGCGAGGCTCGCGGCGAGCCGGATCGGCTCCATGAAGTCGGCGTGCGCTTGATAAGCAAGATACATCATTGGCACCGGCACCGATCGGCCAGACGGGGCGGCCGTCCGACCAGCATATGCGAAGGGAGAGATCCGCGCATCTGTTCCGATACCCTTCTGTTGCGTTCATGCCGCTCCGCCGGTCAGCTCCGGAAGAGCAGGTTAAGTTATTGTCGCAGGGTCGCTTAATGCGCTTTGCAGCGAGCCCGATCAGTTGTACCCCTAAAGGGGATATTGGAGCGGAGCGTGCTGCAATGCAACACGCTTCCCATTGTCCATCCGTACGGGGGTGATTCGGTCGTCGACGGTAGCGTCGAACCGCCCGTTCGGTCCAGGTCCCCGTCGGTCGGGGCCGGAGGTGCTTGTCCCCGTTCTTCGGGGGCCTGCAGCATGCGTTCCCGACCAGGGGGACGACGAGCGTGTCCCCGCCCCCGCGGGGGTGCGCGGGCCGCCCTGCGGGGCGAGGAATGATGTGAACCGCGCGGTGTCGGGGGCCGCCGCGCGTCGTGAACCGAGGCTCACGAACCGAGGCACGTGGATGACCACAGCAACGCTGACCATTTCCAGTAAGAACTACTCCTCCTGGTCGCTGCGCGGCTGGCTGATGTGCAAGATGGCGGGGCTCGCCTTCGACGAGGAGCGCGTCCCGGTGGACGACCCCGACACCAAGGCCGAGCTGCTGCTCCTGTCGCCGTCCTTCCTCGTGCCGCGCCTGGTGCATGAGGGCGTCACGGTGTGGGACACGCTCGCCATCGCCAGCTATCTCAACGAGGTGTTCCCCGCGGCGGGCCTCCTGCCGGCGGACCGCGCGGTGCGGGCGCACTGCCTGTCGATCTCGGGCGAGATGCACTCGGGCTTCGCCAACATGCGCTCGGCGCTGCCCATGAACATCAAGTCCCGCTACCCGGGCTTCAAGGTGTGGGCCGGCGCCCAGGCGGATATCGAGCGCATCGTCGCCATCTGGCGCGGCTGCCTCACCGCCCACGGCGGACCGTTCCTCATGGGCCCCGCGCCGACCCTGGCAGACGCCATGTACGCTCCGGTGTGCTCGCGCTTCACCACCTATGACGTCGCCCTCGACCCGCAGTGCGCGAGCTATCGCGATACGGTCATGGCCATGCCGTTCATGCAGGAGTGGATCGACGGCGCCAAGGCGGAGCCCGAGGAGCTGGAAGAGCTCGACGTGGAGTTCTGATCGTCGGAGCGCGGGACGTCGTCCCGCGCCCGCCCCGCCGCTCCACACGGGGCGGCCGGTGCCGGCCGGTGCCGGCCGGCGTTCTGTTCCGAGCCGTCCTATTCCGACAGCCGATGGACGTCGTGGACCTTCACGGAAATGTCATCGACGGGCTTCTTCAGCCATTCGCGCCGGCGCAGCGTCTTCATGGTGTCCTCGTAGCCGGTCAGCCAGTGCTCGCGCATGGACGTGTTGGAGAACTCATAGTCCTTGAAGTCGCGCTCGTAGGTCTTTTCCTGATAGATCAGGTGACAGATGTTCACCACGCCCGACGCATCGTATTGGCGGATCAGCTCCTGGTCCTCGTCGGTGCGCAGCTGCTCGGGAATGCGCTGCAGCGCGTGGTAGAGCTTGCCGCGCAGCTCCTGCACCCGGCGGAACACGTCGGTGGTGTACCGGGTGCGGCTGGAATAGCCGATGTCCTTCTGCCGCTCGGAAACGTCGTACATGTCGCGGGGCATGCCGCCGCGGGCGCTGAACAGGTCCACCTGGAACACCAGGGCGCTCGGGTGGTCCGGCTGGTCGAGCAGGAATTGCAGCGGTGTGTTGGAGACGACGCCGCCGTCCCAATAATACTCCCCGTCGATCTTCACCGCCGGAAAGCCCGGCGGCAGCGCCCCCGAGGCCATGATGTGCTCCGGCGTGATGGTGTGCACCTTATTGTCGAAATAGATGAAATTGCCGGTGCGCACGTTCACCGCGCCGACCGAGAAGCGCTTCTGGCCGGCATTGATGAGATCGAAATCCACGAGGTCGAGCAGGGTCTGGCGCAGTGGCGTGGTGTCGTAGACCGAGGTCGCCCCGCTCGCCCCGGTGGGCAGGAACCAGGGATTGGGCCAGCGCGGCTTGAAGAAGCCCGGCTGGCCCTGGGAGATGGTCATCATGGCGCTCAGCATGTTGCGCCACTGGCGGAAGATGTCGCCTTCCGGCGTCCACAGCCACACCTTGCGCCCGGAGATCCTGTCCCAGAACTCGCGCAGGCGCTCCACCCGCTTCTCCGGCGGGTTGCCGGCGATGATGGCGGAGTTGATGGCGCCGATGGAGACGCCGGAGATCCAGTCGGGCTCGCAGCCCACCTCCGACAGCGCCTCGTAGACGCCCGCCTGATAGGCGCCCAGGGCGCCGCCGCCCTGGAACACCAGAGCGATGCGCTCATACTCCGAAATGATGTCGCACAGATCGGCCGGAATGCCTTTGGGAAGCGGATTCATCAGCTCCTCGCCATCAGTGTCATCGACGCCCGCCGACCCTCGCCCCGTGCGGGGCGGGGTTACGCCGGGCTGCCGTCGGTCAGATAATCGTAGATCACCTCGCCAAGGCCAAGGGTGAGGTCGGCCTTCAGGTGCAGCGCGGAGATCACCTCCAGCACCGGCAGGTCCGCCACCTCGCACAGCGCGTGGGGGAACAGGGCGAGGGCGCCCGGCCCGGTCCAGCACTGCTTCAGCGTCACGTCCTTCATGTAGTAGCGCACCAGCTCGCAGATGCGCGGCGTGCCGTCCACATGGGGGATGATCTTCAGGAGATAGCTGGGCGTGCCGAGCGAGGCGAGGACCTTGTCATGGTCGGCCGGCGCATATTTGTAGCCCATGGTGGCGGTGGCGCAGAGCACGCTGCCGTAGTGCAGGGTGCCGACCAGGGTATCTTTCTCCACCGCCATCTTGGGGTGGGCATATTTCTTCGGGAAGCCCCACAGCTCGCGGCCGCCGGCGATGGGCGCCTCGTCGTTCAGGAACATGGAGTGGACATAGCCGCCCTCCACCCCGTTGAAGCGCACGGGGATCACCTGCCCGGTCTCGGTATAGTCGCCGAAGCCGGTGGAATCGGGCATGCGGATGAATTCGTACTTCACGATGGGCTCGACGATCTCGAGCGGCTCGGGCACCACCTTCTCCAGCGCCGCGCGGTCGGTGCGGTAGGTGATGATCATGAATTCGCGGTCGAAGAAGCGGTACGGACCCGGCGGATAGGACGGGCTCGTCAGCGGCATGGAATAGGCGTTGTGGCGGACGTCAGCGATCTTCATGGCGAGGCTCCCAGCTTGGTCGTCCGCGGCCACTGCGCGAGCGCGCAGATCCGAAGGCGCGCATGATTATTGAGATACCGTCTCGTGATGACAGTGCGGCGACGCGGGGTTCCGCCGATGCAGGGCGGATGCCCGCGCCGCGAAACCCTGTCCGTCCGCCTGGTGTCAGAACCTCAGAATGCCCGCGGCGCCGTCCCGGGTCCCGAATGCCAGAGCGCCGCCGGAGGGATGCCATCCCAAAGCGGTGACCGGCGATTGGTCGGGGGCCCGCAGCAGGATCTCGGCGCCGTCGGTGATTCGGGCCATGAGCACCATGCCGTCCTCATAGCCCGCCAGCAGAACCGGATCCTTGGGGTGACACGCTACCACGGTCACCCGCGATTGGGCAGAGGGTGCGAGCATGGCCGGCGCCTTGCCGATCGGCCCGTCCTTGGACTGGAACGGCCACATCACCACCTCGCCGGAGCCCGAGGTGGCGAGCCATTTCCCGTCGGCGGTGAAGGCGAAGGAGCGCACCCGCGAGGGGTAGCCGGCCATGCGCATGTGGGCGCCGTCCACCACCCGCCAGCCGTGCAGCGTCGGCTCCTGCATGGTGGTGACGACGAAGCGCCCGTCGGGCGAGAACAGCACGCCGAGGTGCGAGCCCTTCCACTCCAGCTTCTCGGGCTTGGAGGCCGCGGCGTTGGGGAACCACAGCGTCACGCCGCCGTAATGGGCGATGGCGAGGCGCAGCCCCTTGGGCGCGAAGGCGAGCCCCGCCACGGTGGAGGGGGCGTCGAAGGTCCTGGTCTCGCCCTTGGCCGTCAGCACGTAAGCGGTCTTGCCGGCGGAATAGGCCACGGCGCCGTCGGGGCCGAGGGCGAGGCGGTCGATCCAGCGGCGCGGCACTTCGGCGAGGGTCCGGCTGGTGCCGTCGCCGAGGGTCTCGACCAACCGCCCGTCGTCGCCGGCGGTGACGAGGCGCCGCCCATCGGAGGCCGCGTCGAGGATGGCGCCGGCGTGCAGCGACAGGGGGCGCGGCTCCTCGCCCGCCAGCAGGGCCGTCTGGTCGGCGCCGACGAACACCGCCGTCGCGCCCAGGAAGGTCACGGCGATGATCTGGCCGTCGCAGGCGACGGGGCGGACCTTGTCGGTGAGGCTGGAAGGTGCGGAGGTGATCGCCATGACGGGTCCGGGTGGCAGGAAGGAAGTCCGCTTTAAGCCACCGAACCGCACGCGCCGCAAGGCGGGCCGCGCGTCGCGCCGGAGCGCGGAGGCCTGCGGAACGCCCGCTCCGGCCATCGCCTGCGGGCTGCCGGGTCAGGGAGTGGAGGGGGTCTCCTCCGGGGCGGAGCCCCGCATGCGCGCCTGCGCGCCCCCGGGGCCGTAGCCGCACATGAAGAGCCGCACCGCCCCCTTCACCACCTTTTCGGCGTGGGCCGGGTCGGGCGGATCGCTGGAGCCGATGAGGATGGGCGCGGAGATGCCGTCCTTGCACAGCACCAGGAACTGGTTGGCGGCGGCCTCCACGTCGTCGATCACCAGGGCACCCTGGTCCACCTTCGCCTTCAGGTAGGCGGACAGGCGCTGGGTGCCCACGCACGGCCCCGCCTCGAAGAAGCGGCGCCCCACCTCCGGAAACTTGCCCGAGATGGCGATGATGGTCCGCACCATGGCGATCTGGTGCGGGCGGATCATCGCCGCGATGAAGGAGAGGCCGAGCTTGGTGAGCACCTTCTCCACATCGGGCTCGTCCGCATCCAGCACGAAGAGGCGCTCGGCGGTCTCGTTGCATTCGGAGGAGACGAGGGCGGCGAAGAGGTCTTCCTTGTTCTGGAAATAGACGTAGAGCGTGCCCTTCGAGACCCCCGCGGCGCGGGCGATGTCGCCCATGGAGGCGCCGTCGAAGCCGCGCTCCAGGAAGACCTCGCGGGCACCCGAAAGGATCTGCCGCCGCTTTTCCGGATCCTGCCCGGCCCCGTGGAAGCTCTCCCGCTCCTCCACCGGGGCGGCCGATGGCGGGCACATGGGGGTGAGATCGCTCGTCGCCAATTCCAAGTTCCTCTGCCTGCGGGTCGTTCTGGCGCGACCGCTCGGCTGCTCTGCAATATGCGCCTGTTTAGCACACCTTGAACGTGGGCGAGCGGCGCTTTGATGGCAGGCGGGTGTGGGGCTTGCGATTTTGTGACCGAACCGTTCAGTTTCCTCTTGCCCGGCGGCCGGGGATGCGATAGATCAAATCACAGGACTGAACCGTTCGGTCATGCATTCGGTTCCGCAACCCGTTTGCGCGATCGAGCCGAGGGAGGAGGGCACCGCCCCCGCTCTCCTCCCTCCTTTCCGGTCCTCGTTCGCTTTCCCCCCGAAAACACTTGGCTCGCCGCCGCGCAAGCGCCTGTCGGCGCCAGCGGCGCCGCGGGACGAGCCACGGCTCGGCGCCCTCCCATTCCGGTCCGCGCCCCTGCGGTGCGCGGCATCCCGGCGGCCCCGATGGCCGGTCGCATCCGGCCGCGCGGCCGCGGCGCAGCCTTATGCGACATTCTGTCCCATGCCCTTGGGTCTTGGAGAGCGGTGCCACCTTGCCCTTATAGTCGCGGCGATCCGGGCCCCTCTGGCGTGCCTCCCGCACGCGATGTCGGATCGAAGACCTGACCCACGAACGGCCGGGTCACGCGGTCCGCCCAATGGCGCGGCGGCGTGCTCCGGCGCATCCCAGGGATCGAGAGGATGGCCCCGCAAGATCGGCGCACCGCGTTCTGCGCATTCCGGCCCGCGCCGGCGACGCCCCAGGCATCGGGACTTTCGATGCCCAAGCCTTCACCTTCCGGCCCCACGTGGTAGCGCCCCTCTTCCCCCGCACCGGACATGCGCCGGGGCCCGATGAGCGGATCGTGACCGTGCCGCCGTCGCGCCGCGCCCTGTTCGTCGTCAATCCCCGCGCGCGGCGGGGGGCCGGCGGCCACGCGGCCGTGCGCCGGCGCCTGGAGGAGGGCGGCATCGCTCTGCTGGATGTCCCCTGGACCGCCGGGGCGCGCGGCGCCGGCGGCGCGGACAGCGCCCTCTCGGAGCTGCTGCGGCGCCGCTCCGGCGATGCCGATCTGGTGGTTGTGGGCGGCGGCGACGGGACCCTCAACTCGGCGGCCCGCGGCCTCTACGATACCCAGCTCCCGCTCGGCATCCTGCCGCTCGGCACGGCCAACGACTTCGCCCGCACCCTCGGCATTCCCGCCGATCCGTTGGCGGCGGCCGACCTCATCGTCGCCGGCGCGCCGCGCGCCATCGACCTCGGCGAGGTCAACGGCCACCTCTTCCTCAATGTGGCGAGCATCGGCTTCAGCGCCGATCTCGCCCGCGCCCTCACCGCCGAGGCCAAGCGGCGCTTCGGCGTGCTGGGCTATGGCGTGGTGGCGGCGCGGCTGCTGTGGCAGTCCCGGCCGTTCACCGCCTTCATCGAGCATGACGGGCGGGTGGAGACCGTGCGCACCCTCCAGGTCTCGGTGGGCAACGGGCGCTATTACGGCGGGGGATTGGCGATCGCCGCCGACGCCACGGCCGACGACGGCGCCCTCGATTTCTACAGCCTGGAGGTCGCCCACTGGTGGCACCTCCTGGCCCTCCTGCCCAGCCTGCGGCGCGGCACCCTCGGGCAGTGGAAGGAGGTGCGCAGCTTCCGCACCACGAGCGTGGTGGTGCGCACCTCCCGTCCGCGGGCGGTGAACACCGACGGCGAGCTCGTGACCTTCACGCCCGCGACCTTCGGCGTGCGACGCGGCGCCATCCGCGTCTACGCGCCGCCTCCCCGATCCGCCGCACCCGCCGCCGCGCCCGCCGCGGTCGGCGACAGCCATTCCTGACCCTTTCCATCACAAGGCCCGGACCTATGGACTACCTGCTTCACCTCGCTTCCGATCCCGCCGCCTGGGTCGCCCTCGTCACCCTGGTGGCGATGGAAGTGGTGCTCGGCATCGACAACCTGATCTTCATCTCCATCCTGACCAACAAGCTGCCGCCCGAGCACCGCTCGAAGGCGCGGCGCATCGGCATCAGCCTGGCGCTGATCCTGCGCCTCGCCCTGCTCAGCACGGTGGCGATCATCGTGACGCTGACCACGCCGGTGTTCACCGTGCTGGGGCAAGGCTTCTCCTGGCGCGACCTGATCCTCATCGCCGGCGGCCTGTTCCTGGTGTGGAAGGCGACCAAGGAGATCCACCACAACGTGGATCCCCACCCGAGCGACGACATGTTCGACAGCAAGGTGAACATCGGCTTCGCCGCCGCCATCACCCAGATCCTGATGCTCGACCTCGTGTTCTCCATCGACAGCATCATCACCGCCGTGGGCATGACCGAGCACATCCCGATCATGATCATCGCGGTGATCGCGGCGGTGACCGCCATGCTGCTGGCCGCCGATCCGCTGGCGAAGTTCATCGAGGCCAATCCCACCGTGGTGATGCTGGCCCTCGGCTTCCTGCTGATGATCGGCATGACGCTGATCGCCGACGGCTTCGGCGCCCACGTGCCCAAGGGCTATATCTATGCCGCCATGGGCTTTTCCGCTTTGGTGGAGGGCCTCAACATGATCGCCCGGCGGCGCCGCGAGGGCGCCCACGGCGGCTAATGGGGCGGGCGCCTGCCGGGAAATGGGGCGGGCGCACCGCACGTCGCGATGCGCCGGATCTTGCGTCGGTCCGGTGCATCCTGATCTAAAGGAGCGGCCGATGCGCGGCGCGTCGGTGCCGTGTGACGGAGGTTGAGAGCCAGCCATGATCCCTTCAGTCCGCACCCTCGCGCGGGGGGTCGTCCGCCACGCTTCCGGGGGCGCCGTTGCCGGCCTTGCGCTGCTCTGCGGCGTTCTGGCGGCCGGCGGTCCCGCCCGCGCCCAGACCTGCCTGGAGCAGATCGTCGTGGTCCAGGACGCGCTGAAGCAGCAGGGCGCCACGCCCCGCCAGCCGGCGGAGCAGGCGCAATCGGTCGGCGCCCAGGACAACCGCCAGCCGACCCCGGGGTCGCTTGCGGCGGCGGGCATGTCCGAGCCGCAGGGCGGCGCCTGGGGCGCCCTCAACGAGGCGATGAACCTGCAGGCGTCCGGCGACGAGCAGGGGTGCCTGAAGGCGCTCGCCCGCGCCCGCGAGCTCGGCGGCGTCAAGTAGCGGCGGGCCTGCCGGAAAGGCCGCGCGGCGGCGCCCTTCGTGCGCCGGGACAGGACCGTGCTGCGGTGCGGTGAAACCGTGTCCTGCCGCAACCCTTGAAAAATCGGCGCTCACCGGGCATTCTGGCAGACGTGTCCGGGTCATCACTCCCGGCATTCAACGAGAGGATCAGGACCCCTGTCCACGACGGCTCTCCTGGCGGCTGCCCCCCTGGTGGCGTCCGCCTCGGTCTCTGAAGCGCACCCGGACGCGGAGGAGATTCTCGCCCTCGTCAACGCCCAGCTGGACGACGACAAGTCCGAAGATGTCGTCACCATCGATCTGCGCGGAAAGACGTCCATCGCCGACTATATGGTGATCGCCTCCGGCCGCTCCCAGCGGCATGTGGGTGCCATCGCCGAGCACCTCATCGAGGCGCTCAAGGCGGCGGGCGTCAAGAACGTGCGTGTCGAGGGACAGCCGGCCTGCGACTGGGTGCTCATCGATGCGAGCGACGTGATCGTCCACATCTTCCAGCCCGAAGTCCGCGCCTTCTACAATATCGAGAAGATGTGGGCCGGCTCGCCGCGCGCCTGAGCGGCGCCGCGGGGAGAGGATCCGAAGGGACGTGCGTCTCCTGCTCGCCTGTGTCGGCCGGCTGAAAGCCGGGGCCGAGCGCGATCTCGTCACCCGTTATCTGGACCGTGCGCGCGGCCTCGGGCGCTCGCTTGGATTCCCCTCCGTGGACATGGTGGAGGTCGGCGAATCGGCAGCCCGCCGTCCCGGCGACCGCATGGCCGAGGAGGGGGCGGGGCTGCTCTCCGCCTGCCCCGAGGCAGCCCGCCTCATGGTGCTCGACCCGCGCGGGCGCAATCTTTCCAGCGAGGATTTCGCCTCCAGCGTCGCGCGGCAGCGTGACGAGGGTACCGGCGCGCTCGCCTTCGTCATCGGCGGGGCCGACGGCCTGAGCCCGCAGGTACGGGACAGGGCGGACCTCGTGGTCGCCTTCGGCGCGGCGACCTTTCCCCACCAATTGGTGCGGGTGATGCTGGCGGAGCAGATCTACCGCGCCCTCACCATCATGGCGTCTCATCCCTATCACCGGGCCTGAGGGCCGCTTCCTTGACAAGGAGGCGTGCGGCCCTTATCACGCCCGCTCGATCCACCAGAGGAAGTGTCGACGAGCCGCGCGGCATGCGCGCCGCGGTCGGCCGAAGGCTTGTACTATGAAGATTCGCAATTCCCTCAAGGCGCTGCTGACCCGCCACCGCGACAACCGCCTCGTGCGCCGCAAGGGCCGCGTCTACATCATCAACAAGACCCAGAAGCGCTACAAGGCGCGTCAGGGCTGACTTGTTCCGGCGGGGCGCAAGGCCTCGCCGCGGCATGCGCTCTGGAGGAGGCCCGTCCCGCGTGGCCGTCCACATGATGCGCATGTGATGCCTCTGCGGCTTTCCTGACCGACGCAGGCCATTGACGAACGACGTCGATGGCTGGACACTTTTCCCATGAGTGCCGCGTCCGATCCGCCTATTCAGGCGCCGTCCCCACCCCCGCATCTTCTGCGGAAGCAGCGCGCCTGCCGACCGAGGCTGCGGGCTGGGGTCTTCGCCCTGGGATTCGCCATCGCGCTCTCTTTCCTTGTTGCTCCCGGTGCGGGGGCTCAGGAAACGCATCCGGCCTCGCCCCATGCCGGCCCGGCGCCGGGTGTCGCGCCCGACGCGGCGGCGAAAGATGCGGGGCTGCCTCAGGCAGCGCCTGATGCGCCGCACCGCAAGCTCCCCAAGGACAAGCGCACCCAGCTCGAAGGCCTGTTTGCCGCCCTGCAGGCGGCGCCCGATCCCGACAGCGCGACGCGCATCACCGGCCGGCTGGACCGGATCTTCGAGGATTCGGGCAGCTCCGCCGCCGATCTGCTCATGGCTCGCGCCACCGCGGCGATGGCGACCAAGAATTACGACCTCGCCATCGAGCTCCTCTCCCAGGTGCTGCGGTTCGAGCCGGATTATCTCGGCGCCCTCAGCCGGCGCGCCACGCTCTATTACATGAAGGACCAGTATGCGGAGGCGCTGGCCGACGTGCGCGAGGTCCTGGCCCGCGAGCCGCGGCATTACGCCATGCTCTACGAGCTCGCGCTGATCCTGCGCGACATCGACCAGGAGGGTCTCGCCCTTCAGGCGGTGCGCAAGGCGCTGGCGGTCAACCCGCAGCTCGAGGGCGCGCAGGAGATGGAAAAGCAGCTTACCGTGAAGGTCGAGGGGCGCCAGATCTAGCGCCCGCTCGCTCCTGAAGGGCCGTGACGGCGGCCCGCCGCCGGGGCGCGCCGGTGTTGCCCGGCGTTCCGGATTGCCGTGCTGCTGCCTGCCGCCGCGCTTTCGCTTGCGCCCTTGGCTGGCGGCCTCTTCAATGGCTCCGCAACAGGATCCGACGCGAGGCGAAGTGCGATGCCGCAATCCGATTCCCCGGCCCAGTCCCTTGACCTCGCGCCCCTCGGCGGCGCCGGGCCGCGCCCGCGGGGCAGCATGCCCGGTCTCATCCGGGCCTGGCTCGGCCCGCTGTCCGGCCGCGCGCTCCTGGATGTGGGATGCGGCGCCGGGCGCCTTGCCGGCGTGCTCGCCGCCGAGGGCGCGCAGGTGACCGGCATCGACCCGCAGGAGGAGATCATCCGCGAGGCCCGCGCGGCGGTGCCCGCGGCGCGCTTCGAGGTGGCGGGCGCGGCGGCGCTGCCGTTCGCCGACAACAGCTTCGACGCGGTGATCTTCTCCAATTCCCTGCACCACATTCCGGCGGCCGAGATGCGCCCGGCGCTGGCGGAGGCGGCGCGGGTCTCGCGCGGCCCGATCCTGGTGGTGGAGCCTTTGGCCGAGGGGCCCTATTTCGAGACCGTCCGGCTGGTGGAGGATGAAACCGCCGTGCGGGCTGCCGCGCAGGAGGAAATTTCCGCTTTGCTTGCGGCCGGCCGCGCCCGGCTCATCGCCGGCGGGGAATATGATGACCTGCGCCGCTTCGCCGACGTGGACGGCCTGCTGGCCAATTCCATCGCGGTGGATCCGGCCCGGGCGGCGACGGTGGCGCGCGTGCGGGACGCGGTGGCGGAGCGCTTCGCCCGCCTCGGCCGCGCGGACGGCGACAAGACCTGCCTGCCCCAGCCCCACCGCGCCCACCTCCTCGCCTGGGCCGAGCCGGTTTGACTTCCGCATCTGCGTAATCGACGTGGGCAATGCAGCATTCGCCAGAAGTTTTGTGCTTCCGCGCCCATTGCTCTAAGCTTTCTCCCGATATCGACCCATGAGTCTTTCCGCGCCCCGCAAGGTTTCGCGGAGGATGACAGGGAGAACGAGCCGGCCGACGCGCAAAAGGCGTTGAAAAACAAGGCCGGTAGAACGGGAGGATGCCATGAGGAAGATCGTCGCCGCGCTCATGCTGGCGGGGCTGGCGATGGCGGTCGCGCCCGCCGCGCAGGCGCAGCAGCCCATCGTCATCAAGTTCAGCCATGTCACGACGCCGGACACGCCCAAGGGCAAAGGCGCCGAGAAATTCAAGGAGCTGGCCGAGAAATACACCGACGGCAAGGTGAAGGTGGAGGTCTATCCCAACTCCCAGCTCTACAAGGACAAGGAGGAGATGGAGGCGCTCCAGCTCGGCGCGGTGCAGATGCTCGCGCCCTCCCTCGCCAAGTTCGGCCCGCTGGGCGTGCGCGCCTTCGAGGTGTTCGACCTGCCTTACATCTTCCCGAACCGCGAGGCGCTGCGCCAGGTCACCGAGGGCGAGCCCGGCAAGGTGCTGCTCGCCAAGCTGGAGCCCAAGGGAATCAAGGGCCTCGCCTATTGGGACAACGGCTTCAAGATCATGAGCGCCAACTCGCCGATCCATGTGCCGAAGGACTTCCGCGGCCTCAAGATGCGCATCCAGTCGTCGAAGGTGCTGGAGGCGCAGTTCCATGCGCTCGGCGCGCTGCCGCAGGTGATGGCCTTCTCCGAGGTCTATCAGGCGATGCAGACCGGCGTGGTGGACGGCTCGGAGAATACGCCGTCCAACATGTACACCCAGAAGCACTACGAGGTGCAGAAATACGGTCTCGTCACCCGCCACGGCTATCTCGGCTATGCGGTGATCGTGAACAAGGCCTTCTGGGACGGCCTGCCGGCCGACATCCGCGCCAAGCTCGAGAAGGCCATGGCGGAGGCGACCGACTATTCCAACTCCATCGCCCAGCAGGAGAATGACGACGCGCTCGCGGCCATGAAGGCGTCGGGCCGCATCGCCTTGTCCGATCCGACCCCGGAGGCCACGGCGGAATTCCGCAAGGTGCTGGAGCCGGTCTATGCGGAGATGTCCGGCCGCATCGGCCAGGACACCATCGACATGGTGCTGAAGGCGACCCGCGGCGTCGGCCAGTAGGCGGCCGGCGCGCGGCTCCGCGCCCGGCGGCGCCGGCCTGATGCGGGCCGGCGTCCGGCTCGCCCGCGCGGCGTGAGGGGCGGGCGGGCAAGGAGACGGTCCGCGCATCTTCGAGGAAAGCAACCCTTCCCCGCTCCGCCCGCAGGGCCGGAGGAGCGGAGCAGGTCGAGGCGCCGGACCGGCCCGGTCGCGGAGCGCCGTCCGATTCCCTCGCGCGGCCGGGTCCTCCCCGGCCCCAGGCGGGACAAGGTGAGGCCCATGGAAAACCCGCTCCACAAGCTCTATGCGCTGCTCGCCCTTCTCGCGGTGGTCTTCGCCATCGTGATGGCGATGCGGATCCGCGCCGACGGCTGGCGCTCGGCCCTGTGGCACACGCTGGACCGGTTGGAGGAGACGCTGATCTCCGTGCTGATCGCCAGCGCCACCGTGCTCATCTTCGTCGCCGTGCTCCAGCGCTACGCCGCCGGCACCTCCCTGCTCTACCCTTATGTGAGCTGGATGCGCCTCGGCTGGGCGCAGGAGGCCTGCATCTTCATGTTCGTGTGGATGGCCAAGGTAGGCGCGGCCTATGGCGTGCGCACCGGCATCCATGTGGGCGTGGACGTGCTGGTGAATGCGGTGAGCCCGGGCAAGCGCTACGCGCTGGTGCTGTTCGGGCTTCTGTGCGGCGCGCTGTTCACCGGCGTGGTCGGCACCTTCGGGGCGAAGTTCGTGATGGCCCGCTACCATTTCGGCGACTTCACGCCGGAGATGGAGCTGCCCTCCTGGATCGTCTACCTGGCGATCCCCTTCGGCTCCTACCTCATGTGCTTCCGCTTCCTGCAGGTGGCCTTCACCTTCGCCCGCACGGGCGAATTGCCGGTGCACGAGCATGCGCAGGTGGCCGGGCTCGAGGACGAGCCGATGGTGGTCGATAAGTCCGCCCTCTATCCGAAGGACGTCAGCCGATGAGCGCCCTCATCATCTTCGGGCTGTTCCTCGTCCTGCTGCTGACGGGCATGCCCATCTCCATCGCGCTGGGCATGACGGTGCTGACCTTCGTCTACACCATGACCCACATCCCGGTGGACATCGTGGCGCAGAAGCTGTTCACCGGCATCGAGAAGTTCGAGATCATGGCGATCCCGTTCTTCATCCTGGCGGGCAATTTCCTCACCCATGGCGGGGTCGCGCGGCGGATGATCCGCTTCGCCACCTCGCTGGTCGGCCATTGGCATGGCGGCCTCGGCCTCGCCGGCGTTCTCGCCTGCGCCCTGTTCGCGGCGGTGTCCGGCTCGTCGCCCGCCACCGTGGTGGCGATCGGCTCCATCATCCTGCCGGCCATGGAGGCGCAGGGCTTCCCCAAGCGCTTCGGCGCCGGCGTGGTGACCACCTCGGGGGCGCTCGGCATCCTCATCCCGCCGTCCATCGTGATGGTGATGTATTCGGTGGCGACCACCGGCCTGCAGATGACCGATCCGGCGGGGCAGCGCGTGAGCTCCGCCTCCATCGGCGATCTGTTCATCGCCGGCGTCATCCCCGGCCTGATGCTCGCCGCCATGCTCGGCGCCACCACCTGGTACCGGGCCTGGAAGAACGACTACCCGCGCCTCGCCAAGGCCACCCTCGGCGAGCGCTGGAAGGCGTTCCGCGAGAGCGTGTGGGGGATCCTGCTCATCGTCATCGTCATGGGCGGCATCTACAGCGGCATGTTCACGCCCACCGAGGCGGCGGCGGTGAGCGCGGTCTATGCCTTCGTCATCGCCGTGTTCGTCTATCGCGACATGAGCTTGGGCGACGTGCCGAAGGTGCTGCTCGCCAGCGCCAACATGTCGGCCATGCTGCTCTACATCATCTCCAACGCGGCGCTGTTCTCCTTCCTGATGACCAATGAGAACATCCCGCAGGCCATGACCGAGTGGATCGTCAACCTCGGGCTCGGCGCCATCGGCTTCCTGCTGATGGTGAACATCCTGCTGCTCCTGGCGGGCAACGTGATGGAGCCGTCCTCCATCGTGCTCATCATGGCGCCGATCCTGACGCCGGTGGCGGTGCGGCTCGGCATCAACCCGATCCATTTCGGCATCATGATCGTGGTGAACATGGAGGTCGGCATGTGCCATCCGCCGGTGGGGCTCAACCTCTACGTGGCCTCGGGCATCACCCGCATGGGCATCTCTGAGCTCACGGTGGCGGTGCTGCCGTGGCTGGTCTCCATGCTGATCTTCCTGGGGCTCATCACCTACATCCCCGCCATCTCGCTCTTCCTGCCCCGGTGGCTGGGCATGTGAGCGGTTCGGCGTGCGGCTCAGGCGGCGCCGGCCGCCTGGATGCGGGCGCGGATGCAGGTGGAGGACATGGGCGATTTCAGCCCGTGCAGGAACACCCAGGCCGGCGGGGGGAGGTCGGCCAGCAGCGGGGCGTCGCTCTCCTCGATGCGGAAGCGGCCGAGCGCCTCGGCCGCGCGCGAGGCGGTGGCGCTGAAGCTCTGACCCATGCGGTCCACCACGCAGATGGGCACGAGGTCCGCGAGCGCGCGCCAGTGCTGCCAGCGGTGGAAATGGGAGAGGTTGTCCGCCCCCATGATCCAGACGAAGCGCACCTTCGGCATCCGGGCGGTGAGCAGGCGCACCGTCTCGTAGCTGTAGCGCACGCCGTGGGCCGCCTCGAAGCCGGTGACGTCGATGCGCGGGTGGCCAGCGACCCGGCGGGCGACGGCGATGCGCGTCTCCAGCGGGGGCAGGGCGCGGTTGTCCTTCAGCGGGTTGCCGGGGGTGACCAGCCACCAAATGCGGTCGAGCTCCAGCCGCTTGAGCGCGAGGAGGCTCGCGGCGCGATGGGCGCCATGGGCGGGATTGAAGCTGCCGCCGAACAGGCCGACCCGCAGGCCGTCCGTCACCAGCGGCATGCGCCGGGCGGCGCGGGGGCTCACCGGATCGATGCCGGCCGGCACCGTTCCGGACGAAAAGCCGCGCTCCCCCGCCCGGTGCGCGTTCACGGCCGGGTCTGGCCGCTGCCGTGGATGCGGTACTTGAACGAGGTGAGCTGCTCGGCGCCCACCGGCCCGCGGGCATGCATGCGCCCGGTGGCGATGCCGATCTCGGCGCCGAAGCCGAACTCGCCGCCGTCGGCGAACTGGGTCGAGGCGTTGTGCAGCACGATGGCCGAATCCACTTCGGCGAGGAAGCGGTCCGCCGCCTTCTGGTCCTCGGTGACGATGAGGTCGGTGTGGTGCGAGCCGTGCGCCTCGATATGGGCGATGGCCTCGTCGAGATTGTCCACCACCTTCACCGCGAGGACGGCATCGAGATATTCGGTGTCCCAGTCGGCATTGGTGGCAGGCACCACGCGCGCATCCACCTGCTGCACGGTCTCGTCGCCGCGCACCTCGCACTCGGCGTCGATGAGCATCTCCACGAGGGGCTTCAGGTGGGTGCCCGTCACGGCGCGGTCCAGCAGCAGCGTCTCGGCGGCGCCGCAGATGCCGGTGCGGCGCATCTTGGCGTTGAGCACCAGGGTCTTGGCCATCTCCAGGTCGGCCGCCTGGTCCACGAACACGTGGACGATGCCGTCGAGATGGGCGAACACCGGCACCCGCGCCTCGGCATCCACCCGCGCCACGAGGCTCTTGCCGCCGCGCGGCACGATGACGTCGAGATTGCCGTTGAGGCCGGCGAGCATCTCGCCCACCGCCCTGCGGTCCACCACCGGCACGAACTGCACCACGTCGGCCGGCAGGCCCTCGCCGGTGATGCCGGCCACGAACGCCTTGTGGATGGCGGCGGAGGAGGCGAGGCTGTCGGAGCCGCCGCGCAGGATCACCGCATTGCCGGCGCGCAGGCAGAGCGCGGCGGCGTCGGCGGTGACGTTGGGCCGGCTCTCGTAGATCACGCCGATGACGCCGAGCGGGGTGCGCACCCGTTCGATGGTGAGGCCGTTGGGGCGGGTCCAGCGGTCGGTGACCTTGCCCACCGGATCGGGCAGGGCGGCGACCACCTCGATGCCGGCGGCCATGGCCTCCACCCGCTCGGGGGTGAGGGTGAGGCGGTCGAGGAACGAGCCGGTGACCCCGGCGGCTTCGGCGCGGATGACATCCTCCACATTGGCGGCGAGGATGTCGGCCTCGGCGGCGCGGATGGCCGCGGCGGCGGCGCGGAGCGCGGCGGTCTTGGTGCAGGCGTCGGCCTGGGCCAGCAGGTGCGCGGCCTTGCGGGCGCGCCGGCCCATCTCGGTCATCAGCTCGTGGATGTCGGGGGTCGCCGTTCCGGCCGACGTCGCGCCCTCTTCGGCGGCGGCGGGGTCGATCATGCGGGCGGCGTTGGCCATGGCGGAGACTCACTCAAATGCGGGACGAAGGACGAGGCGCGCAATTTCGCGGCACCCTCTGTCTTTTTTCTAGCATCGACGCCCACCGGACCGGAAGGACTTCCGCGCACGGCCGTGGCGGGACAGGATCTCCCCCAAGGTTGCCCGTTCGCGCGGATGCCGCTAGAAGCGCCACCACAGGCCGCGCGAGAAGGTCCCGCACGGTCCCAAGGTTTCAGCGAGATGTTGTCCGTCCTCACCTTCGCCTTTCCGCTCCGGCACCCGGTTTCCGGCGGTGCCGTCCCGCGCCGCCCCGCGAGGCCTGGGCGAAAATGACGCTCCGCTGACGGCGGCCGGCGCGCCGCGAAGGAGCATGTCCCCCGATTTTTGAGGAAAGGCCCGAGCGATGCCTCGGCTGGTGATGAAGTTCGGCGGTACGTCCGTCGCCAATCTCGAACGGATCTCGAATGTGGCGCGCCACGTGGCGCGTGAGGTGGAGGCCGGCTACAAGGTGGCCGTGGTGGTCTCGGCCATGTCCGGCAAGACCAACGAGCTGGTGGCCTGGTGCAAGGAGGCCGCCCCGCTCTACGAGCCGAGCGAATATGACGCCGTGGTTGCCTCCGGCGAGCAGGTGACCTCGGGGCTCCTCGCCATCACCCTGAAGAAGATGGGCATTCCCGCCCGCTCGTGGCAGGGCTGGCAGATTCCCATCTCCACCGACGACGCGCACGGCTCGGCCCGCATCCTCGACATCGACGGCGAGGCGCTGGGCGGCTCCATCGATGCCGGCGAGGTGGCGGTGATCGCCGGCTTCCAGGGCATCCACCTGCCCACGCGCCGGCTCACCACCCTGGGGCGCGGCGGCTCCGACACCAGCGCGGTGGCGGTGGCGGCGGCGCTGAAGGCCGAGCGCTGCGACATCTATACCGACGTGGACGGCGTCTACACCACCGATCCCCGCGTCGTCCCCAAGGCCAAGCGGCTCGACCGCATCGCCTTCGAGGAGATGCTGGAGATGGCTTCCCTCGGCGCCAAGGTGCTGCAGGTGCGCTCCGTGGAGCTCGCCATGGTGCATAATGTGCGCACCTTCGTGCGCTCCAGCCTGGTGGACCCCGAAGCGCCGGAGATGGCGAACGTGGAGAAGGCCGGCACGCTGATCTGCGATGAGGAGGAGATCGTGGCAACCCAGATGGAACAGCAGGTGGTCACCGGCATCGCCTTCTCGAAGGACGAGGCGCAGGTCTCCATCCGCCGGGTGGCGGACAAGCCCGGCATCGCCGCCGCGGTGTTCGGCCCGCTGGCCGAGGCCCACATCAACGTGGACATGATCGTCCAGAACGTGTCGGCCGACGGCTTCACCGACATCACCTTCACCGTGCCGAACGCCGATTTCGAGCGGGCCAAGGCGGTAATCGAGACCGCCAAGGGTGCCATCGACTTCCACGACGTGGAGGGCTCCACCGACGTCACCAAGGTGTCGGTGATCGGCATCGGCATGCGCTCGCATGCGGGCGTCGCGGCCAAGGCGTTCGAGGCCCTGGCGGCACGGGGAATCAACATCCGCGCCATCACCACCTCGGAGATCAAGATCTCCTTCCTGATCGACGCGGCCTATACCGAGCTTGCGGTGCGGACTCTGCATTCGCTATACGGACTTGATAGCTGAGGCCGGGCGGCGACACACCTAGAACGCGAGCCCTTGCAGGGGATATAGTCCCGGCAAAATTTTAAGGATGCGGCCGATGCGTGGCGCGCTCGGCGGTCCGCGTATCCTGCTCCGGCGTCTCCGCGAGGTGATGGCGGAGCCGGTCAGCGCGCAGGACCGTCTCGACAGGATCGTGGTTCTGATCGCCGCCAACATGGTGGCGGAAGTCTGCTCCGTCTATGTGCTGCGCGTGGACGCCACCCTCGAGCTCTACGCCACCGAGGGCCTGAACCGCGACGCGGTCCATCTCACCGTCATGCGGGTGGACGAGGGCCTGGTCGGCCACGTGGCGCGCGAGGCGGAGCCGCTGGCCCTGTCCGACGCGCGCTCGCACAAGGACTTCTCCTACCGCCCGGAAACCGGCGAGGAGATCTACAATTCCTTCCTCGGCGTGCCGATCCTGCGCGGCGGCAACACGCTCGGCGTGCTGGTGGTGCAGAACCGCGCCCGGCGCACCTACACGGAAGAGGAAATCGAGGCGCTCCAGACCACCGCCATGGTGCTGGCGGAGATGATCGCCTCGGGCGAGCTGACCGCCCTCGCCAAGCCCGGCGCCGAGCCGGCCATCCGCCGGCCGCTGCACCTGAAGGGCGTGTCGTTGGCGGACGGCCTCGGCCTCGGCCACGTGGTGCTGCACGAGCCGCGCATCAAGGTGACCAACGTCATCGCCGACGACGTGCAGCGCGAGATGGTGAAGCTCGATTCGGCCATCGCCAAGCTGCGCCACTCCATCGACCTGCTGCTCGAGGACGACAAGCTCTCCACCTCCGGCGAGCATCGCGAGATTCTTGAAGCCTACCGCATGTTCGCCCACGACCGGGGCTGGATGCACAAGATGCGCGAGGCGGTGCTCTCCGGCCTCACGGCGGAGGGCGCGGTGGAGCGCGTGCAGTCGGATACCCGCGCCCGCATGATGCGCGCCTCCGACCCCTATCTGCGCGAGCGCCTGCACGACCTCGACGATCTGGCCAACCGCCTGCTGCGCGAGCTGACCGGGCGGGGCGCCGGCACTGCCCGCGAGGCGCTGCCGGACAACGCCATCATCATCGCCCGGAACATGAGCCCGGCCGCGCTGCTCGACTACGACCGCACGCGCATCCGCGGCCTCGTGCTGGAGGAGGGCGGCACCACGAGCCACGTCACCATCGTGGCGCGGGCGCTGGGCATCGCCTGCGTCGGGCAGGTGGAGAACATCGCCGGCCTCGCCGATGCGGGCGACCCCATGATCGTGGACGGCCAGGCCGGCGAGGTGCACCTGCGCCCGCCCGGCGACGTCGAGATCGCCTATGCCGAGAAGGTGCGCTTCCGCGCCCGCCGGCAGGCCCAGTTCATGGCGCTGCGCAACCGCCCGTCGGTCACCCGGGACGGCGTCGCCATCGACCTCCACCTCAATGCCGGCCTGCTGGTGGACCTGCCGCACATCACCGAGACCGGCGCGGCGGGCATCGGCCTGTTCCGCACCGAGCTGCAGTTCATGATCGCCTCCGCCTTCCCGCGCATCTCCGAGCAGCTCAAGCTCTATCGCGCGGTGCTGGATGCGGCGGGCACGCGACCGGTCACCTTCCGCACCCTCGATATCGGCGGCGACAAGGTGCTGCCCTATATGCGCACGGTGGATGAGGAGAATCCGGCGCTCGGCTGGCGCGCCATCCGCCTCGGGCTCGATCGCCCCGGCCTGCTGCGCAGCCAGCTGCGCGCCCTGCTGCGTGCCGGCGCGGGGCGCGACCTGCGCGTCATGTTCCCCATGGTCACGGCGGTCGAGGAGTTCGACCACGCCAAGGCCATCCTGGAACGGGAGATGACCCACCTGCGCAAGCACGGCCACGCTTTGCCCGAGCGGGTGTTCGTCGGCGCCATGGTGGAGGTGCCGGCGCTCCTGTTCCAGCTCGACGAGATGCTGGCCCGCGCCGACTTCCTCTCGGTGGGCTCGAACGACCTGGTGCAGTTCCTCTATGCCGCCGACCGCGCCAACATGCGCGTCGCCGACCGCTTCGATCCGCTCGCCCCGGCGACCCTGCGCGCCTTCCGCATGGTGGCCGACGCCGGCGCGCGCCACGGCAAGCCCATCACTTTGTGCGGCGAGCTGGCGTCGCGGCCCTTGGAGGCGGTGGCGCTGGCGGCGCTCGGCTATCGCGCGCTGTCGGTCTCGCCCGCCGCCATCGGGCCGGTGAAGTCGGTGCTGCTGAAGCTCGACGTGGGGGCAGCGCGGGAGGTGCTGCTGCCGCTCCTCAAGGACACCAGCGGCCTCATCGACGTGCGCGCCGAGCTGCGCTCCTTCGCGCGGCAGACCGGGCTTCCCATATAGGTGCCATGACCGCCGCCCTTCCTTTTGCCCTGCCCCTGGCGAAGCTCGACCAGCTCGTGGCCCGCCATGCCGAGATCGAGGCCGCCCTTGCCCGCGAGGCCGAGGGGGAGGAGATCGCGCGCCTCGGCCGCGAACTGTCCGATCTCACCCCCGTGGTGGAGCAGGTGCAGGCCCTGCGCACCGCCGAGCGCGACCTCGAAGGCGCCCGCGAGCTTGCCGCCGAGGCGGGCGGCGACGCCGAGATGAAGGCGCTGGCGGAAACCGAGGTGGACCGCCTCGAAGAGGAGATTTCCGCCCTCGCCCTGAAGGTGCGCCTCGCTCTCCTGCCCAGGGACGCCATGGACGAGCGCGGCGTCATCCTGGAGGTGCGCGCCGGCACCGGCGGCGACGAGGCGGCGCTGTTCGCCGGCGACCTGTTCCGCATGTACGCCCGCTATGCCGCCGACCGGGGCTGGAGCGTCGAGGTGCTTTCCGAGAACGAGGGCACCATGGGCGGCTACAAGGAAATCATCGCTGCGGTCCACGGCAAGGGCGCCTATGCCAAGCTGAAGTTCGAGAGCGGGGTGCACCGGGTGCAGCGGGTGCCGGCCACCGAGGCGGGCGGGCGCATCCACACCTCCGCGGCCACCGTCGCGGTGCTGCCCGAGGCGGAGGACGTGGACGTGGACATCAACGAGGCGGACCTGCGCATCGACGTCTACCGCGCCCAGGGCGCCGGCGGCCAGCATGTGAACAAGACAGAATCGGCGGTGCGCATCACCCACATTCCCACCGGCACCGTGGTGGCGGTGCAGGACGAGCGCTCCCAGCACCGCAACAAGGCGCGGGCGATGTCCCTGCTGCGCGCCCGTCTGCTGGACGAGGAGCGTCAGAAGAAGGAAGCCGGCCGTGCCGCCGACCGCAAGGGGCAGGTGGGCTCCGGCGACCGCTCCGAACGCATCCGCACCTATAACTTCCCGCAGGGCCGGGTGACCGACCACCGCATCAACCTCACCCTCTACAAGCTCGACGAGGTGATCGCCGGCATCGCGCTCGACGAGATCATCGACGCGCTGGCCACCGAGCACCAGGCGGCGCTGCTGGCGGCCGAGGGGGCCTGATGGGCGAGGGCGGCCCGGGACCGCTCCATCCGGGCGCCACGGCGTCGGGTAGCGGCGGCGTGACCTTGGGCGCGCTGCGCCGCCTGCTTGCCGGGCGCCTGTCCGCCGCGGGCATTGCGTCGGCCGATCTCGAAGCGCGGCTCATTCTCGGCCATGGACTCGGCGCCACTCCGGCGGAGCTGCTGACCCGGGCCGGCGAGGTCCTGTCCGATGCCACGCTGGGGCGGGTCGATGCGGTGGCCGCCCGGCGCCTCGCCGGCGAGCCCATGGGCCGCATTCTCGGCCATCGCGAATTCTGGAGCCTCGATTTCCGCCTCTCGCCCGAGACCCTGGAGCCGCGGCCCGACACCGAATGCGTGGTGGAGGCGGCGCTTGCCGCCCTGCCGGACCGCGAGGCCCCCTGGCGCATCCTTGATCTCGGCACCGGCACCGGCGCCATTCTCGCCGCCCTCCTGGTCGAGCGGCCCGGTGCGCTCGGCGTGGCGGTGGATCGTTCGGAAGGGGCGGCGGCGACCGCGCGGGAAAATCTGGCGCGGGCCGGGCTCGCCGGGCGGGCCAATGTGGCGGTGGGCCATTGGGGCAGCGCGCTCAGCGGCGGATTCGACCTCGTGGTGTCCAACCCGCCCTATATCCGCAGCGCCGACATCGCCACTCTGGCGCCGGAGGTGAGGCTGCACGATCCCCGGCTCGCCCTCGACGGCGGCGATGACGGCCTCGACGCCTATCGCGCCATCGCCGCGGACCTCGACCGGCTGCTGGTGCCGGGCGGCGTCTGCGTCCTGGAGCTGGGCGAGGGGCAGGGGGAAGAGGTGGCGGCGCTGCTGCGGCAGGCCGGGCTGCGCGTCGATGCTGCACCGCGGCAGGATCTCGGCGGCATCGCCCGTGCGCTGGTCGCGGCGAAGCCGGGGCCCGGGGGCGAAAGACGGTAACCGCCTCACGTCATCCATTGGTCGGGGGACGACGGTATGACGCAAAAAACACTTGGAACCGCAGCGCGAACTGGCTAGTGTGCCTCTCAGGAGTCGAACCGACGCATTCGTCCTGAGGGGTGGAATGCTGGCGCCCGAAATCGTGACGAGATATTCGGACGTTGAGGATGGCGGTGACTGGGCAGCGCGCCGAAGCGGCGCTCCGGCACTCCTCTGACGGGACGATCGCATCACCGGGAGTTCGCTCGCTGACGCAAAGTGCGCTGCGATGAACGGATGTGGGCAGCCGCGCGTGATCGCGTGGAACGGGGCTCTATGATCGGACAGTTCCATAATTTTTTGAAGTGTTAGACGACCGTCGCGCCACCGCTCCCACGGGTGTGGGGGAAGCGCGGCCTTGAGTTCCATCGTCTTCCGGCAGCACGATCTCGGCCGAAGCTCTCTTGGAGCCGGGTGTGGATGAGGCCGGACGCAAGCGGCGGCGCGTTCGCCGAGCGAGTAGAGAACGACCCAAATGAGAAATGGTCAGCAGAAACGGATGCGCGGCCGCAACAACCGTCGCGGCTCGAACCCTCTGACGCGTGTGTACGAGTCCAACGGCCCCGACGTGAAGGTGCGGGGCACGGCGCATCACATCGCTGAAAAGTACCAGCAGCTGGCGCGCGACGCCCAGGCCTCGGGCGATCCGGTGGCGGCCGAGAATTATTTTCAGCACGCCGAGCATTACCTGCGCCTCATCGCCGCGATGCAGGGCCAGGTCGTTCCGCAGCAGGGCTTTGGCCAGGACGATCTGGACGACGACGACATGGATGACGTCTCGGCCCTCGACGCGCCGCAGCCCTTCCCGCAACGCGAGCAGCGTGAGCAGCGGGACAACCGCATGGAGGCCCGCGGTCAGCGCGATTCGCGCGACGGGCGCTCGAACGGGCCGCGCCGCAACCGCGACGACGAGCAAAGCGATGGCTTCCAGTCCCGCGATGGCCGCGACTTCCGCGCGCCCCGGCCGCGGGACGAGGCCGGCGAGATGGTCGTCACCCGCGCCGAGCGTCCGGTGGTCGACGAAGAGGAACCCGCCCCCGCCGAGGCGCCGGAGCCTCGCCGCTCGCGCCGCCCGGCGCGCGACGACGAGGCCGCCGCGGCTCCGTCGAGCCGTTCCTCGCGGACGGCGCGCGGCGTGGATGAACAAGATCTCGGCCTTCCCTCCTTCATCACCGGCGCGCCCGCCGCGGGGAAGGATCGCGAGGCCGCCGGCGAAGATGGCGATGAGGCCGGCGACGGCCGGGTCAGCCGCCGCCGCCGCCGCTTCCGCCGGTCCGATCGCATCGAGGGCGCGGACGGGGTAGGCGAGGAAGGGGCTTCCGCCGATGCCTCCGGCGAGCCTGAGCAGCAGCCGCTGTTCGGGGAGTGAGGCCGCCTTCGGCAGCGGTCACGGCCGGAATGAACATGCAAAGGCCCGGGCACGAAAGTCCCGGGCCTTTTGCTGTCTGAGGATCTCGGTCCTGCGCGCTGCGGCCGACCTGCCGATCTCGGCGCGCAGGCGGGGCCGCCGGCCTGAAAGGCGCCGCGCCCGCCGGGAGGAACCGGCAGGCGCGCGCCGAACGCCAAACGCGCCAGGGCTCAGCGGGTCGGGACGGGCTTCTCGCCGCGGTAGTCATAGAAGCCGCGCTGGGTTTTACGGCCCAGCCAGCCGGCTTCCACATATTTCACCAGCAGCGGGCAGGGCCGGTACTTCGAATCGGCGAGGCCCTCGTGCAGCACCTGCATGATGGCGAGGCAGGTATCGAGCCCGATGAAGTCGGCGAGCTGCAGCGGCCCCATGGGATGGTTGGCGCCGAGCTTCATCGCCCGGTCGATGGCATCCACCGAGCCCACGCCCTCGTAGAGGGTGTAGATGGCCTCGTTGATCATGGGCAGCAGGATGCGGTTGACGATGAACGCCGGGAAATCCTCGGCCACCGCATAGGTCTTGTGCAGGCGGGTGACGAAGCCCTTGGCGGCCTCGAAGGTGTCGTCATCGGTGGCGATGCCGCGGACCAGCTCCACCAGTTCCATGAGCGGCACCGGATTCATGAAGTGAATGCCGATGAAGCGCTCCGGCCGGTCGGTGGCGGCGGCGAGGCGGGTGATGGAGATGGAGGAGGTGTTGGAGGCGAGCAGGGCCTCGGGCGGCAGCACGGCGCACAGGCCGGTGAAGATCTTGCGCTTCACCTCCTCGCGCTCGGTGGCCGATTCGATCACCATGCTGCAGTCGACCAGGGCTTCGGTGGTCTCCGCCGCGACGATGCGCGCGAGGGCCGCCTGGCGCTCCTCCTCGCTCACCGTGCCCTTCGCCACCTGCTTGGCCATGTTGCCGTTGATGGTGGCGAGGCCGGACCGGATCCGGTCGGGATCCGCATCGTGCAGCGCCACGTCATAGCCGGCGAGCGCGCACACATGGGCGATTCCGTTGCCCATCTGGCCCGCGCCGATGACTCCGACCTTCTTGATCTCAACCGGCATGGTCTCTCGTCTCGCCTTTGGTGCCGGAGCAGGGGGTCTGCCCGGTGCGCAGAGGAAGCGGGGCGCGGAGGGCGCCCCGCCGGGGGATCAACCCTTGACCTTGGCGATTTCCGCCTTGAGCTCGGGGATGACGGTATTGATGTCGCCCACGATGCCGTAGTCGGCAACCTGGAAAATAGGTGCCTCCTCGTCCTTGTTGACGGCGACGATCACCTTGGAGTCCTTCATGCCGGCGAGGTGCTGGATGGCGCCGGAGATGCCGAGGGCGATGTAGAGCTCGGGGGCCACCACCTTGCCGGTCTGGCCCACCTGCCAGTCGTTGGGGGCGTAGCCCGCGTCCACCGCCGCGCGCGAGGCGCCCACCGCCGCGCCAAGGGCGTCGGCGAGCGGCTCGATCAGCTCGGCGAACTTCTCGCGCGAGCCCACGGCGCGGCCGCCGGAGACGATGATCTTGGCCGCGGTCAGCTCGGGACGGTCGGAGGCGGAGATGGCCTCCTCGAGGAAGGTGGAGATGCCGGGATTGCCGGCCGCCGCCACGCTCTCCACCGCCGCGGAGCCGCCCTCGCCGGTGGCCGAGAAGGAGGCGGTGCGCACCGTCATCACCTTCTTGGCGTCGGTGGACTTCACCGTCTGGATGGCGTTGCCCGCATAGATGGGACGCTCGAAGGTATCGGGCGCCACCACGGCCATGACGTCGGAGACCTGCATCACGTCGAGCAAGGCGGCGACGCGCGGCAGCACGTTCTTCGCCAGGGAGGTGGAGGGGCCGACGATGGCGTCATAGCCGGGAGCCAGCGACACGATCAGGTCGGCCAAAGGCTCGGCGAGGCCGTGGGCGTAGCTGTCGTCGTCCGCCAGCAGCACCTTCTCGACGCCCGAGAGCGTGGCGGCGGCGTCGGCCGCGGCCTTGGCGCCCTTGCCGGCCACCAGGATGTGCACCGGCGCGCCCAGCGCGATGGCGCAGGTCAGGGCCTTGGCGGTGGCGCCGTTGAGGGTGGCGTTGTTGTGTTCCGCGAGCAAAAGCGTGGTCATCAGAGCACTCCCGCCTCATCCTTGAGCTTCGCCACCAGCTCGCCGACCGAGCCCACCTTCACGCCCGCCTTGCGGCCCGCAGGTTCCGCGGTCTTCAGCACGGTGAGGCGCGGCGTCACGTCGACGCCGTAGTCGGCCGGGGTCTTCTCGCCGATGGGCTTCTTCTTCGCCTTCATGATGTTGGGCAGGGAGGCGTAGCGCGGCTCGTTGAGGCGCAGGTCGGTGGTGATGATGGCGGGGGAATTCAGCTTGATGGTCTGAAGGCCGCCGTCGATCTCGCGGGTCACCACCACGGCGCCGTCCTCGATCGCCAGCTTGGAGGCGAAGGTGCCCTGCGGCCAGCCCAAGAGGGCGGCGAGCATCTGGCCGGTCTGGTTGCAGTCGTCGTCGATGGCCTGCTTGCCGAGGATGACGAGGCCGGGGGCCTCTTCGGCCACCACGCCCTTGAGGATCTTGGCGACGGCGAGCGGCTCGACCACGCCGTCCACCTTCACCAGGATGCCGCGGTCGGCGCCCATGGCGAGGGCGGTGCGCAGCGTCTCCGACGCCTGGGCCGGGCCGATGGAGACCGCCACGACCTCGGTCGCCTTGCCGGCTTCCTTGAGGCGCAGCGCCTCTTCCACCGCGATCTCGTCGAAGGGGTTCATGGACATCTTGATGTTCGCCAGCTCGACTCCCGAGCCGTCGGACTTCACCCGGACCTTAACGTTGTAGTCCACAACCCGCTTCACGGGCACCAGGATCTTCATGGAGGCGTGCTCCCCCTCTGTGGTTAGGCGTGTCCGCCAGCACGGCGCGCCGTGCCGGTCAATTCGCTGAAAGGATGGGTTGTCTGCATCGCAGCAAACCTTGGGGCCGGCAACGTAGGAGGGGCCTCAGAACGTGTCAACGCTCGCTTTTCGGCTCCGCGCGCCGCACTGCGACGCCGGACGGATCGCGATCGAACAGGCGCACTCCGCGCCGGCGCATCAGCGGGGTCAGCAGTGCGCCGGCTCCAAATCCGCCGATATGGGCCCACCACGCGGTTTCCTGGTCGGTTGCGGCGAACGCCTGCCAGACCTGGAGCGCCAGCCAGGCGGCGATCACCCAATAGACCGGCACGCGCAGCGGGATCTTCATGAACACCAGCGCCCACAGGCGGATGTTGGGGTGCAGCATGAGATAGGCGGCGATCACCCCCGAGATCGCCCCCGACGCGCCCACCAGCGGCGCCTCCGACACGGTATCGATGAGAATGTAGGCGGCCCCGGCGGCGAGGCCGCACAAAAGGTAGAAGGCGACGAAGCGGACGTGGCCGAAGGCGTCCTCCACATTGTCCCCGAACACCCACAGGAAGGCCATGTTGCCGACGAGGTGCAGCCAGCTCCCATGCAGGAACATGTAGCTGACGGGGGTGAGCACCGCGGGAAGATGGGGATAGCCCTCGGGCAGCACCGCCTGCCCGGTCACCACGGCGGGAATGGCGCCGCAGCACAGCAGGCTGGCCTCGCTCGCCGCGCCGGAGAAGCCGTGCTGGCCGAGGACGTAGATCGCGATATTGAGGACGATGAGGCCCCAGGTCACATAGGGCCGGCGCACGTGGTCGAGCGGATTGATGTCGTAGATCGGAATGAACATGGCGCCCGGCTTTCACCCTGGCGGGGCCCGGCCCTCCGCCCGCCGGCAATCTAGCCCAGGGGGGTGGAGGCGGAAAGCATTACCGTTTCGCCGGCCAAGCAGCAGTCCCGGCGCGGCGGGAGGGCCTCAGCGGCTGGCGCCCGGCACCCAGAGCACGTCCGCCACGCCGCGGGCGTTGGTGTAGCGGGCCGCCACGAACAAGAGATCGGAGAGCCGGTTGGCATAGCCGATGGCCGGCGCGCCCACCGTCTCGCCCTCCAGGTGGGAGAGCTCGACCATCTCCCGCTCGGCCCGCCGGCAGATGGTGCGGGCGAGGTGGAGATGGGCTGAGGCGGGCGATCCGGCCGGCAGCACGAAGGAGGTCAGCGGCGAAAGCTCGGCGTTGAGGGTGTCGATGTCGTGCTCCAGCCGCTCCACCTGGGCCGGCACGATGCGCAGGGCGCCGCCGGGCGCCTCGTCGGGCCGGGGCGGCGTGCACAGGTCCGCGCCGAGGTCGAACAGGTCGTTCTGGATGCGCTTGAGGATCGCATCGAGGGCGGGCTCCTGGCCGAGGTGCAGCCGGGCGATGCCGATGGCGGCGTTGGCCTCGTCCACCGAGCCGTAGGCGGCGACGCGCAGGTCGTATTTCTTCACCCGCGCGCCCGTGCCGAGGCCGGTGGTCCCGTCGTCGCCGGTGCGGGTGTAGATCTTGTTGAGCTTCACCATGGACGCGCCGTGGCTCCTTGTCGGTTCGCGCGGAAGGTCACCCGCGCATGGCGAAGATGGTGGCGATCACCAGGATCAGCGCCAGGAACTGGAACAGCACGCGCATCTGCATCAGCTTCTGCGAGCGCTGCGGCGAGCCGCCGGAAATGAAATTGTACATGCCGAAGAACAGGACGCCGGCCACCAGGGCGAGGGCGAGCGGAATGAAGAGATAGATGGACCAGTGCAGCATGACGACCTCCCGTCGCGCGCGGCTCTTCTTGCGGGGCCGGCTGGCGGGCAGGGGAGCCCCGGATCGTCATGGCTAGCACAGGTGGCCGGTGGAGGACCACCGCCACGGGCGAGCGCGCGCCCGGCCGGGCCGGTGCCGCTGGGGCACCGTCCCGCCGCGCCACGGCCCGCGCCTATGCCGCGATATGGCGCTCGATCTCCGGCACCGGCATCTTGACCAGATCCTTGGCCATCTCACCGCTCACCAGCGCCCGGACATGGGCGCTCAAGGCGTCGCGCAGGGTGCCCAGGGCCCGCGGCGGGGCGACGATGAGGATGCGCTCGACCCCCCTCTCGCCGACGATGGCGGAAAGCCGCTCGGCCACGCGGTTGAGGAACGCGATCTCCTCCTCGGTATGGAAGTCGGTCTGCTCCACCGCGCTGCGCGCCGTGCCCTGGGACTGGTAGACGCGCCCGGGCCGCTCGGTGCCGAGCGCCGCGGTGGTGGCATGGGGCTCCACCATGGTCTCCATCACCGAAAGGCGGGGCTGCGGCGCAATGCCGGCATCGGCCAGAAGCAATGCCTTGGCGCCATCGCACACCACCACGAGACGATGCGGTTTTCCTTCATGGGCCATGGTCGGTTCTCCTTGTGTTGACCTGCCGGGCGGGCCTTTCCGGCCTCCCGGCCGTCGGATCCTCTGCCGCTGTTCCCTCAGGAGAAGAGATCGGGTGGCCCGGCCGGCGGCGCAACGGGGTCGCGAGAAAGAAGCCGCCCCCGCTCTTTGCCGGGCGGCGGCGGGATTTCACGGCGCGCCGCAGCCGGGGCACGGCACCCGTGGCACGGCACCCATGGCGACCGCTCGGGCCGAGCAGTGGAGCGGGTTTCCGCAAGGTGAGTGCGACCGTCTCGCCCTTGCGGAAGGGGCGGCGGCGTGACAGACTTCATGAAATCGAAATCATGCACGAGTTTTCGCCCCGTGAAGCCCGTGCCTGGATAGCCGAGCCGTCCGATGGGACGGCCAAGGATGCCGGTTATGCCTTGGCTCGTTAAATTCCTTCTGCGCCACGCTCTGGTGGGCATCGTCATCGCCGCCGCCTTCGTCGGCATCCTGTGCTGGCTCGACGTGGCGCATCTCGGCACCCTGCTGCGCACCCATGACGACGGCCTGCTGGCGGTGATCCTCCTCACCTTCGGCCTGGGTGTGACCTTCGGCAGCGTGCAGATGGGCTTCGCCGTCATGCTGATGAGCAAGGATGACGAGCCGCGCGGCGGCCGGCGCATCCGCCTTCAGCGGCTGGTGCCGCGTCCGGTGAAGGTCGCCGCCCGCCAGTGACGGGACCGGCGACCGCTTCCGGGCCCGCGCGGCCCGGAGGACAGGCGTCCGGCAACCCCACCGTGGTTCAGCCCAGGCAAGACGTTCAGCCCAGGCAACGTTCGCCCGATAAAGCGTGACGCAGTGCCGGGCTGCACCTATCGGCCCTTGCGCCGCATCGCGTCCGCGAGCGCCGCGCCGAACGCCCCCTGCGCCGCGCCGCCCGAGGCGCCGCCGCGGGACGGCTTTTCCGGCCTGCGGTTCCCCTCCCCCGAAGGCCGCGCATCCGGGCGGCCCTGTGCCGCGCCGCCGCCCGAGCGCGCCGCGCCCGCATCATCCTTGCGCATGGACAAGGCGATGCGCTTCCTCTTCACATCCACGTCCAGCACCCGCACCTTCACCACGTCGCCGGCCTTGACCACCTCGTGGGGGTCCTTCACGAAGCGGTCCGCCAGCGCCGAGACGTGGACCAGCCCGTCCTGATGCACGCCGATGTCCACGAAGGCGCCGAAGGCGGCCACGTTGGTCACCGTGCCTTCCAGCACCATGCCGGGCTTGAGGTCGCTCATCTCGTTCACGCCCTCGGCGAAGGAGGCGGTCTTGAACTCGGGGCGCGGGTCACGGCCGGGCTTCTCCAGCTCGCTCAATATGTCGCGCACCGTGGGCAGGCCGAAGCGCTCATCCACGAAGGTGCGCGGATCGAGGGCCTTCAGCGCCGCGGAATCGCCCATCAGCGCCCGCACGTCGCGCCCGCAGGCGGCGACGATCTTCTTGGCGAGGTCATAGGCCTCCGGATGCACCGCCGAGGCGTCCAGCGGCTCGGCGCCGTCGGGGATGCGCAGGAAGCCGGCGGAGAGCTCAAAGGTGCGCGGGCCGAGGCGGGCCACCTTCAGCAGCTCCTTGCGGGTCCGGAACGGCCCCACCGTGTCGCGGTGGGCGACGATGGCCTCCGCCAGCGACGCGCCGAGGCCCGACACCCGCGCCAGCAATGAGGCGGAAGCGGTGTTGAGGTCCACGCCCACGGCGTTCACCGCATCTTCCACCACCGCGTCGAGGGCGCGGGCGAGGCGGGTCTGGTCCACGTCGTGCTGATACTGGCCGACGCCGATGGACTTGGGCTCGATCTTCACCAGCTCGGCCAGCGGGTCCTGCAGCCGGCGGGCGATGGAGACCGCGCCGCGCAGGGAGACATCCAGCTCCGGCAGCTCGGCGGACGCCGCGGCGGACGCGGAATAGACCGAGGCGCCGGCCTCGCTCACCACCACCTTCAGGGGCTTGCGCCGCGGCGCCTCGGGCGGCGGCAGCAAAGCGAGGAGATCCGCCACCAGCTTGTCGGTCTCGCGGCTCGCGGTGCCGTTGCCGATGGCGATCAGCTCCACCTGATGGGCGCTGATGAGGCGGGACAGCTCGCGCTGGGCGCCGTTGACGTCGTTCTTCGGCTGGAAGGGATAGACGGTGGAGGTGGCAAGCACCTTGCCCGTGCCGTCCACCACCGCCACCTTCACACCGGTGCGGATGCCGGGATCGAGCCCCATGGTGGCGCGCGAGCCGGCCGGAGCCGCCAGCAGCAGGTCCTTGAGATTGCGGGCGAAGACGTGGATGGCCTCTTCCTCGGCCCGCTCGCGCATCTCGCCCATGAGGTCGATGGTGAGGTGGAGCGAGAGCTTCACCCGCCAGGCCCAGCGCGCCACCTCCAGGAGGAAGGCGTCGGCCGGCCCGCCGTTGGCCAGCGGTATGTCGTAAGCGGCGGCGACGATCTGCTCGGCCGGCTTGATCGGGGCGGTGGCGTCCTCGTCCACGGCGAGGTCGAGGGTGAGCACCTCCTCGTTGCGCCCGCGCAGCATGGCCAGCACCCGGTGGCTCGGCGCCGTCGCCCATTTCTCGGAATGCTCGAAATAGTCGCGGAACTTGGCGCCCGCCTCCTCCTTGCCCTCGGCCACCTTGGCCTTGAGCACGGCGCTGGCCTTCATGTGATTGCGCAGGCGGCCCACGAGGTCGGCATTCTCGGCGAAGGTCTCCACCAGGATGTCGCGGGCGCCGTCGAGCGCCGCCTTCACGTCCGCCACCTGCTCGGTGAGGAAGGTCGCCGCCAGCTCCGCCGGCACCGTGCGGCGGTCGGCCAGGATCGCCTCGGCGAGGGGGCCGAGGCCTTTCTCCCGGGCGATCTCCGCCTTGGTGCGCCGCTTGGGCTTGTAGGGGAGGTAGAGATCCTCCAGCTCCGCCTTGGTGGTCACGGCGGCGATCTTGCCGCGCAGCACGTCGGTCAGCTTGCCCTGGCCCTCGATGGAGGCGAGCACCGTGGCACGGCGCGCCGAAAGCTCGCGCAGATAGGCGAGGCGCTCCTCCAGGGTGCGCAGCTGGATGTCGTCGAGGCCCCCGGTCGCCTCCTTGCGGTAGCGGGCGATGAAGGGAACGGTGGCGCCCTCGTCCAGCAGCCCCACGGCCGCGCTCACCTGGGCCGGGCGGGCGGCGATCTCGGCGGCGATGAGACGGGCGATGGCCTCGGTCTCGCCGCTGGCGGCGGAGGCGGGGGACTGGGCAGCCATGGCAGCTCCTTCCTGATCGGGGGGACGGCCATAGCCCAGGGATGGGGCGCTGTCACGGCCGGATGGCGTCCGGGCCACAGGAAACCGCGGAAAAGCAAAGCCGCCCCGGAGGGCGGCTTCATCTTCTTTGGTCAATGGGCGCAGGCGCGATCAGCGACGCAGGCGCTCCAGCACCGCATAGTCGGGATAGCCGTCGGGCAGCATGCCGCTCCGGGTCTGGAAGTCCTGGATGGCGTCGCGGGTCTTCGGCCCGAGCACGCCGTCCACGGTGCCGATGTCATAGCCGCGCTGGGTGAGGCGGTCCTGCATCTCCAGCCGGTCCGAGCGGGAGAGCGGGCGCTCGTCCTTGGGCCAGGACTGGGCGAAATCACCGCCGCCGCGCAGGCGGTCGCCGAGATGGCCGATGGCGAGGGCGTAGGCGTCGGCCGGGTTGTACTTCCGGATGACATCGAAATTGTTGAGCATCAGGAAGGCGGGCCCCGCCGCGCCGGCCGGCAGCAGCAGGTAGGCCTGATCGCTGCCGCGCGGGAACGGACGGCTCGCCGGCCGGGTCACGCCGAGGGCGGCCCATTTGCTGAGCGGCTGGCGGATGGTGCGGTTGGCGTTGCGGTAGTCGAAATTCTCCGGCAGCACCACCTCATAGCCCCAGGTCTTGCCGAACTCCCAGCCGTCGAGCTTCAGGTTGTTGGCGGTGGAGGCGATGATGTCGGGGATGGAATCCACCACATTGCGCTTGCCGTCGCCGTCGAAATCCACCGCATAGCGCTGGAACGAGGTGGGCATGAACTGGGTCGGGCCGAAGGCGCCGGCCCACGATCCCGTCAGGTGATCGTAGGGGACGTCGTCCTTGTCGAGGATCTGCAGGGTGGCGACGAACTCGTCGCGGAAATAGTCCTGCCGGCGGCCGACGCAGGCGAGCGTCGCGGTGCTCTCCAGCACCGAGCGGCTGCCGATGCCCTCCGGCGAACCATAGGTGGTCTCGATGCCCCAGATCGCGGCCACCGCGTAGCGGTCCACGCCGAACTGCTTCTCCACCTGGTCGAAGATGGGCTTGTAGCGCGCGAGCACCTCGCGGCCCTTCTTCACCCGGGTCTCGGTCACCAGCATGTTCACATAGGCGCCGGTGGGCTTGGAGAATTCCGGCTGGCTCTCGAGAAAGCGCATGATGCGCATGTCGGGCTGGAGGGGGCGCGTGTAGCGCTCGAAGGTGGCGCGCGACACCCCCTTGGCCTGGGCGGCCGGCCACAGCCCGGCGATGCAATTGGGGAAATTGGCCTGAGCCTGGGCCAGCGCCTGGGGCGTCATCAGCGGATGGCCGCTGCCGGAATCAGCGGTGGCCGGGGCTGCGCTCGCCACCGTCTCCGGCTTGGGCGCGCCGAAGCCGAAGATGGATATGGATCCTGTGGTCTGGGCCAAGGCGGGCCCGGCGCTCGCGAGGAGCGACGCGGCCGCGCATGCCGCGGCAAATGCCACAATCGCGCCTGTTCCGCGTTCTGCCGCGCGGCCTCCGGCGGTCTTGAAAGTCACTGAAGCCATTGCTCCGCCTCTGTTGGTCCTGACGGCAATTCAATCATGCGCCTTCATTTGGGCCCCCATAGGGTTGCCCCGAGGTTAACGGAAGGCAAATTTTGGACCGAAGGGGGCGCTTTCCCAGGCCGGACGGGCCGGAGCTCAAAAGCGGGCAGGCCCCGCCGAACGCGGCTTCGCGGGGCGGATTTGCGTTTCGCGCTGCATGATTATTGCATCGCACAATTTTCCGCCCGCCGACGCTATTCTTGTTGCGGACCGTGCCCCGAGATGTGCTAGGCAGCAGCGTCTTCCACAGCACGGCGGTGTCCCATGAGCAAGCCCATACGGAAAGCCATCCTTCCCGTTGCCGGCCTTGGCACCAGGTTTCTGCCAGCCACCAAGGCTGTCCCCAAGGAAATGCTCACCGTGGTGGATCGTCCCGTGGTGCAGCATGTGGTGGACGAGGCGCTGGCGGCCGGCATCGAGCACATCGTCTTCGTCACCGGCCGCAACAAGGCGGTGATCGAGGACCATTTCGACCGGCAGTTCGAGCTGGAGCGCACCCTGGAGGGGCGCGGCAAGCTCAAGGAACTGGAGCAGCTCGACCGCGACACGCCCCAGGCCGGCACCACCTCCTTCACCCGCCAGCAGCTGCCGCTCGGGCTCGGCCATGCGGTGTGGTGCGCCCGCGACATCATCGGCGACGAGCCGTTCGCGCTGCTGCTGCCCGACATGCTGCACATGGGCCGCAACGGCAAGGGCTGCCTCGCCAACATGGTGGAGGCCTACGCCAAGACCGGCGGCAACGTGGTCTCGGTCTACGAGGTTCCCGACGACCAGACCCACCAGTACGGCATCGTCGGCACCGGCGAGAAGAAGGCCGAAGGGGTCCACGCCATCACCCAGATGGTGGAGAAGCCCAAGCCCGGCACGGCGCCGACCAATCTCGCCATCTCCGGCCGCTACATCCTCCAGCCGGCCATCTTCGACCTGCTCGCCAAGCAGGAGGCGGGCGCCGGCGGCGAGATCCAGCTCACCGATTCCATGCTGAAGCTGCAGGAGAGCGAGCCGTTCTACGCCGTCACCTTCGACGGCGCGATCTACGACTGCGGCTCGAAGATCGGCTTCCTCATGGCCAACGTGGCCTATGCCCTGTCGCGGCCGGACATCGCGCCGCAGTTCCGCGCCGAGCTTCAGGGCGTGCTCGCGGGCAATTGACGCGGCGCCCCGGGGCACGGGCGGCGGCTTCGCCGGCGTTGCCGGGGCAGTAAAACGGCGGTGGCGACGTGAGGCGCGCGCCATCGCGGTCCTATGCGCCGCACCCGCATTCGGGCGGTACGCCACCTTTTGGCCGAAGTCGCGGGCGAGGTCTCTCCCGCACCATGGGATTTGGACGATGCCGCGGCTTCTCATTCTGTGCGCGCTCCTTGCGGTCGCGCTGCTCGCCCCGCGCCAGGCGGCGGCTCACCCCCATGTCTGGGTGACCATGAAATCCGAGCTGGTCTTCTCGCCGGCGGGGGAGCTCACCGACATCAAGCAGACCTGGGCGTTCGACGACGCCTTCTCCGCCTTCGCCCTCCAGGGCATGGCGAAGCAGAAGAACGGCACCTACGGCGACGACGTGCTGAAGCCGCTGGCCCAGGTGAACATCGAATCCCTGAAGGAATACGACTACTTCGTCTACGGGAAGACGGCGACGAGCAAGATCGCCTTCAATGAGCCGGTCGATTACTACCTGACCTACGAGAACGAGACCCTCGTCCTCCATTTCACCCTGCCGCTCAAGACGCCGTTGCCGGCCAAGGGGCGCATGGCCTTCGAGATCTACGATCCGTCCATGTTCGTCGCCTTCTCCTTTGCCGAGAAGGACCCGGTGAGCGCCACCGCCATGCCGGGCGCCTGCACCAAGCAGGTCATCAGTCCTGATCAGGCCGACACCTCGCAGTTGGGCGAGGACTTCTTCGCCAATCCCACGGCGGCCATGGCGGGCTACGCCAAGCAGTTCGCCGACAGCATCATCGTGGCGTGCCCGAAATGACGCAGATCCTCTCGCTCTCCCGCCGCCACGCGCTGCTGGCCGGTCTCCTGGCGCTGCTGGTGGTGGCGCTCGCCGCGGTCACGCTGGTTGCGGCCCGGCCCGCGCTCGCGCAGATGTCGCTCGGGCAGGCGGTGGGCGATGGGGCGAAGACTGGCCCCAAGGCCACGCCCTTCGGCCTGCCCGGCGCCAGCGCGGCGCCCACCGGCATCGGCGGCTACATCCTCGCCAAGCAAAGCGAGTTCTACCAGGCGCTGGTGAAGGCGGTGCGCGCCGCCAAGGCGGACGGCCACGCCCTCTGGCTGCTCGCCGGCCTCTCCTTCGCCTATGGCCTGTTCCACGCGGCGGGTCCCGGCCACGGCAAGGCGGTGATCTCGTCCTACCTGCTGGCCGACGGCGGCACCCTGAAGCGCGGCGCGCTGCTCGCCTTCGCGGCGGGGCTGGTGCAGGCGGTGGCGGCGGTGCTGTTCGTCGGCCTGCTGGCCGCGGTGATCGGCGCCACGGCCGTCTCCATGGCCCGCGCCATGGATTGGGTGGAGATCGCCGCGTACGGCGGCATCGCCCTGTTCGGCCTCTATCTCACCCTCACCAAGGGGCGCGCCTTCCTCGCCGCTTTGACGGGCCAGCCGCTGCATGCCCATGACGCCGAGTGCGGCTGCGGCGATGCCCATATGCCCGACCCCGCGCTGCTCCAGCAGAAGGGCGGGTGGCGCAGCGCCGCGGTGGCGGTGGTCTCGGCCGGGGCGCGGCCCTGCTCGGGGGCGATCCTGGTGCTCACCTTCGCGCTCTCCCAGGGGGTGTTCCTGAGCGGCGTGGCGGCGGCCTTCGCCATGGGGATGGGCACCGCCGTGATGGTGACGGCCATCGCCGCCGTTGCGGTCTATGGCAAGCGGCTAGCGGTGCGCCTCGCCGGTGCCGGCAACCGCTGGACCGCGCCTTTGCTCTCCGGCGTCGAGCTCGGCGCGGCGGTGCTGGTGATGCTGTTCGGCCTCGCCTTGCTGACCGGCTATCTCTCCAGCGAGCGGCTGCTGCCCGGCTGACGAATTTGCGGCGCAGCACGAATCGGTGCGATGCGCCAAATTTCGCCACGCCCGTTTCGTGGGCAATCTCCTTGCGTTTTCCGGCCCCACAACGAAATTGCCGGGTGCGACAAATCGTGCCAGCCTGATCGGGCTGGGTCGTGCCGTCGCGCCGCCGGGGTCGCCGGGCCTTGCCGTCCGGGGCCACAGGGCCGAAACGCCGCCGCTGACCCCGCCGGCTGCGCGCCCGGAGGCGTCCATGGCTTTGAAACGCATCTCCCTCGACGACAAATGCGACCTCGGCCAGACCGAGGTCCTGGTTTCGGGCACCCAGGCGCTGGTGCGCCTCGCCCTCCTGCAGAAGGAGCGCGACCGGCGCGCCGGCCTCAACACGGCGGGCTTCGTGACCGGCTATCGCGGCTCCCCGCTGGGCGGGCTCGACCAGCAGTTCGGCCGCGCCGAGAAGGTCCTGAAGGCCAACGACATCCGCTTCCAGAGCGGGCTCAACGAGGATCTCGCCGCCACCGCGCTGTGGGGCTCCCAGCAGGCCGAGCTGCGCGGCGAGGGCCGGTTCGACGGCGTGTTCGGCCTCTGGTACGGCAAGGGGCCGGGGGTGGACCGCTCGGGCGATGTGTTCCGCCATGCCAACAATGCCGGCACCTCGAAGCACGGCGGCGTGCTCGCCCTGATGGGCGATGACCACACCTGCGAATCGTCCACCACCGCCCACCAGAGCGAGTTCCACTTCGTCGACGTGATGATCCCCGTGCTGAACCCCGCCGGGGTGCAGGAGATCATGGATTTCGGCCTCTACGGCTGGGCCCTGTCGCGCTTCTCCGGCGCCTGGGTGGGCCTGAAGGCGGTGAAGGACACCATCGAATCCACCGCCGTCGTGGATGGCCGGCTCGACCGCGTGACCATCACCCGCCCGACCGATTTCCTCATGCCCGAGGGCGGGCTCAACATCCGCCTCGGCGACACGCCGCTGGCCCAGGAAGAGCGGCTCCAGGAATACAAGCGCGACGCCGTGCTCGCCTTCGTGCGGGCGAACGGGCTCAACCGCATCGTCACCTCGGGCGGGCCGAAGGCGCGCATCGGCATCGCCACCGTGGGCAAGTCCTATCTCGACGTGCGCCTGGCGCTGGACGAGCTGGGCATCGACGAGGTGCGGGCCAACGACCTCGGCCTGCGGATCTGGAAGGTGGGCTGCCCCTGGCCGCTGGACACCCAGGGCCTCGCTGAATTCGCCCGCGGCCTCGGCCTCATCATGGTGGTGGAGGAGAAGCGCTCCCTCATCGAGGTGCAGGTGCGCGAGGAGCTCTACGGCTCCGCCAACCAGCCCCGCTGCATCGGCAAGAAGGACGAGGACGGCCGCTGGCTCTTCCCGGTGAAGGGCGCCCTCGATCCCAACGACATCGCCATCGCCCTCGGCAAGCGCCTGCTCGCCTATGGCATGATCCCGGACATCGCCCGCCGCGTGGCCGCGCTGGAGGAGGCGCAGAAGGTGCTCGCCGCCACCCGCGACGTCGCCACCCGCATCCCCTATTTCTGCTCCGGCTGCCCGCACAACACCTCCACCAAGGTGCCCGAAGGCATGCGCGCCTATGCCGGCATCGGCTGCCACTACATGGTGCAGTGGATGGACCGGCAGACCTCCGGCTTCACCCAGATGGGCGGAGAGGGGGCCAACTGGATCGGCGAGGCGCCGTTCTCCAGGCGCGGTCACGTGTTCCAGAATCTCGGCGACGGCACCTATAACCATTCCGGCTCGCTGGCGCTGCGCGCCGCCCTCGCGGCCAAGGTGAACATCACCTACAAGATCCTGTTCAACGACGCCGTGGCCATGACCGGCGGCCAGCATCACGAGGGCGACCTCACCGTTCCGCGCATCGCCCGCGAGGTGGCGGCGGAAGGGGTCGAGCGGGTGGTGGTGGTGACCGACGAGCCGGGCAAGTATCCGGCCGGCATCTCCTGGCCGGGCGGCCTCACCATCCATCCCCGCGAGGAGCTGGATCAGGTGGAGCGCGAGCTCGCCGACGTGCCCGGCGTCACCGTGCTGATCTATGACCAGACCTGCGCGGCGGAGAAGCGGCGGCGCCGCAAGCGGGGCCTTTATCCCGACCCGGACATGCGCGTCATCATCAACGAGAAGGTGTGCGAGGGCTGCGGCGACTGCGGGGTGAAGTCCAATTGCGTCTCGGTGCAGCCGCTCGACACGGAATGGGGCCGCAAGCGCGAGATCGACCAGTCCTCGTGCAACAAGGACTTCTCCTGCGTGAACGGCTTCTGCCCGTCCTTCGTCACCGTGCATGGGGCAAAACCCCGCAAGGCGGCGGGCGTCGCCTCCGGCGCCGGGGACTGGCCGGCGCTGCCCGAGCCGGCGCACCCGGAGATTAGCGGCACCTATTCCATCATCGCCACGGGGGTGGGCGGCACCGGCGTCGTCACCATCGGCGCATTGCTGGGCATGGCGGCGCATCTGGAAGGCAAGGCCTGCGGTATGATCGACATGGCCGGCCTCGCCCAGAAGGGCGGCGCGGTCTACAGCCACATCCGCATCGCCCGCACGCCTGACGACATCCATGCCATCCGGGTGCCGGCGCGCGGGGCCGATCTGGTGCTAGGCGGCGACATCGTGGTGGCGGGCACTAAGAAGGTGCTGGCGGCGGTGAAGCCCGGCGAGACCATCGTGGTGGTGAACACCCACGAGGTGCTGCCCGGCGACTTCACCCACAATGCCGATTTCACGCTGCCCACCGCGCGCATCAAGCGCACCATCGTCGAGGCGGTGGGGGAGGGGCAGACCCATTTCATCGAGGCGAGCCGGCTCGCCACGGCGCTGTTCGGCTCCTCTCTGGCGCAGAACATCTTCATGATCGGCTACGCCTATCAGTACGGCGCCCTGCCGCTCTCGGCCGAGGCCATCGAGCGGGCCATCGAGATGAACGGCGAGGCGGTGGCCATGAATAAAGCCGCCTTCCTCTGGGGCCGGCGTGCGGCGCACGATGCGGCCGCGGTGGAGGCGCTGGTGGCGCCCAAGGGCGGCGCGTCGAGCGATGCGCGGCGCCTCTCGGCGAGCCTCGACGAGGTGATCGCCCGCCGGGTGGCGGAGCTCACCCTCTATCAGGATGCCCGCTATGGGGCGCGCTATGCCGATCTCGTCGGCCTGGTGCGCGGGGCGGAGGCGGCCCTCGGCCTCGGCCGGGAGGACCTCACCGAGGCGGTGGCGCGCAACCTCTTCAAGCTGATGGCCTACAAGGACGAGTATGAGGTGGCGCGGCTGTTCGCCGACGGCGATTTCCTCAAGCAGGTGAATGCGGCCTTCGAGGGCGACCTCTCCTTCACCTTCCACCTCGCTCCGCCGCTGTTCGCCCGGCCCGATCCGGTGACCGGCGAGCCCGGAAAGATGCGCTTCGGACCGTGGATGATGCGCGGCTTTTCCCTGCTGGCGAAGCTGAAGGGCCTGCGCGGCACGCCCTTCGACCTCTTCGGCTACAGCGCGGAGCGGCGCGGAGAACGGGCGCTGCTGGCGGATTACGAGCGCACCGTCACCGAGCTTCTGGAGGAGCTCACCCGCGACAACCACGCCACCGCCGTCGCCATCGCCGCGCTGCCGGAGAAGATCCGCGGCTTCGGCCCGGTGAAGGCGCGCGCCCTCAAGGTGGCGAAGGCGGAGGAGGCGGCGCTGCTAGCCCGCTTCCGCGCCCCGCCGGCCGCACCCCGGGCGCTGGCGGCGGAATAGCTGCGCCCGCGCGGAGCCCCGGTCGCAAAACAAGCGCCCGCCCCAAAAAGACGCCCGCCCATCGTCGGTGCGATGGCCGGGCGTCTCGTAGTGGAAAACTGGGGCGGCGCGCCGCTTCGGGTAAAAACAACCTGGATCCCGAATGGCGGGCATGGCTTCCGGCGGGCCTCGCAGTGGGCCCGCCTCCGGCGGAGGGCCGCCCCGCTCGCTGCTGCGAGCGGTCGATCCCCTCTGCGGATGGAAGGATGCCCGGGGCGCGCCGCCCCACCCTCGCTCAGGCGCTCTTGCGGAAGTCCGCGGCGCCGGCGATGAGCTCGTTGAGGGAGGGCGTCGCCACCTTCCGCCCCGTGGGGCTGATGAGGCCGCGCGCGCCGTCGAAGGCGCCGGCGGTCAGCTCCAGCGCCAGAAGGCGGTTGCGGTCGTAGGCGCCCGGCATCCAGAGCTGGGCGGTCTTTTCGGCGGAGAAGCCGAAGCGGCCGTAATAGGGCGCGTCGCCCACCAGCACGATGGCGCCATGGCCGCGGGCGGCGGCTTCCGCCACCGCCTGCTCCATGAGCGCGCCGCCGAGCCCGCTCTTGCGGAACCACGGATGCACCGCCAGCGGCCCGAGCAGCAGCGCCGCCTTGCCCGGCCCGGCGGTGACGTTCCACAGCCGCACGGTGCCGGCGAGGCGGCCGTCGGGGCCGTGGGCCGAGAAGGCGAGACCCTCCGCGGGCAGGCGCCCCTCGCGCAGGCGCTCGGAAGACTTGGCGAAGCGCTCGGTGCCCAGGCACAGGTCGAGCAAGGCCTCGCGCGGGGCCACATCTTCCACGGATTCCAGCACAATGTCAGTCATCGGCACCTCCTGTGCCACAACCGAGACGTGAAGAACGCCGCCCCGGCCGCGATGCGACCAGGCCAAGGCCTTGAAAGGAACGGCTGCGGAAGACGAGGGGAGACTTCCCCTCCTCATCGCCCCCGGATGGCGTGCCGCCAGAACCGGGGGAGACCTTGCGCCAGGCGGGCAGAATGCCGCGCGGGCCTCAGATCAGTTCGGACCGGATCGCGAAACGATCAGATCACGTAGGACTTCAGAGGCGGGAAGCCGTTGAATGCCACCGCCGAATAGGTGGTGGTATAGGCGCCGCACGCCTCGATGAGCACCTTGTCGCCGATGGCCAGCGACAGAGGCAGGTGCACCGGGGTCTTCTCGTAGAGCACGTCGGCCGAATCGCAGGTCGGGCCGGCGAGCACGCAAGGCGCCACGTCGTCGCCATCGCGCGGGGTGCGCAGCGGATAGCGGATGGCCTCGTCCATGGTCTCGGCGAGACCGCCAAACTTGCCGATGTCGAGATAGACCCAGCGCAGCGCGTCGCTCTCCGACTTCTTCGAGATGAGCACCACCTCGGTCTCGATCATGCCGGCGTTGCCCACCATGCCGCGGCCCGGCTCCATGATGGTCTCCGGGATGCGGTTGCCGAAGTGCTTGCGCAGCGAGGAGAAGATGGCCTCGCCGTAATTCTTGGCCGCCGGCACGTCCTTGAGATAGCGGGTGGGGAAGCCGCCGCCGAGGTTCACCATGGCGAGCGAGATGCCGCGCTCGGCGCACTCGCGGAAGATCATGGCGGCGGAGGACAGCGCCCCGTCCCAGGCGTTCACGTTGTTCTGCTGCGAGCCCACGTGGAACGACACGCCATAAGCGGTGAGGCCGAGGCGATGCGCATGCTCCAGCACGTCGACCGCCATCTCCGGCTCGCAGCCGAACTTGCGCGACAGCGGCCATTCGGCGCCGGCGCCGTCGCACAGGATGCGGCAGAACACCTTGGCGCGCGGCGCCACGCGGGCGACCTTCTCCACCTCTTCGTAGGAATCGACCGCGAACAGGCGCACGCCCAGCTTGAAGGCGCGCTCGATGTCGCGCTCCTTCTTGATGGTGTTGCCGAAGGAGATGCGCTCCGGGCCCGCGCCGGTGGCGAGCACCATTTCGATCTCGCCGGTGGAGGCGCAGTCGAACGAGGAGCCGAGCTCCTCCAGGGCCTTCAGGATGGCGGCGTCGGGATTGGCCTTCACCGCATAGAAAACGCGCGTGTCCGGCAGCGCATGGGCGAACGAGCGATAGTTCGCGCGCACCACATCCAGGTCCACGACAACACAGGGACCGTCCTCGCGTCGGGTCTTCAAGAATTCGCGGATGCGATCGGTCATGGTGTCCTCCCCGTGACCTGAAGCCTCGTGAAGCGCGGGGATCCGCGCGACGACTAGACGGAGGGCCAAGCATCCGAACCTTCGGATCAGCTTTGCCATCCGGGGCACGCACCCTCCGGAGCTTCGCGCTTTGGACACGCAACGCGCCTTCGGGTCGTACCCGCTTCGCCGGGCTCATATCCCGGCCGCATCATCGGACCGAACGGCAGACGACCCCGCGCTGCGGTGAAAACCGCGCCACGAAGGAGACTGCGCACGTTTGGAGAGGGAGTCCCGCTCCGCACGGCCGGCAAGATGTAGTGCCTCTTCAGTACAGTCGGCCTTTGGAGGGCCCACCGAGACCAAAAAAGCCCTTACGTCGTTGCTTCAAGTCACGTCCCCCGCGTGAGGAGCGGGGTGGGCCGGTTCCCTCCGGCTATCGGTCGTCCTGGCAGCTTTCCGGCCTCTTGTCCGGAGTCCTACCGACCGACACGCGACCACAGGCACGTGCGAATTTGGGCAAGCGGGCATTTAAGGTATCCGCCCCTCCGGCGCAAGGGGTGATTTGATGAATATCAAAGCCGGGGGTCGTCCGGTGGAGCAGCGTTGCAATTTCCGCACACCTGCGGGCGGCCTCCGGCAGCCGGCGTCCGCCCCGGAAAATCGCTGCGCTGCATGATGGAATCCGTTGACCCAGGGCGATCCGCGCCGGATCGCCGCGCTTGCCCTTCGGCCCTTGATTGGCATTGCTACAAGGAGCAGGGTGTTGTCATAAGAAATCAAGATGGACCGGGTGGGGCCGGTCTTGAGCGCCCGGTAGGATCCTGAATGAATTACGATCGCTTCTTCGTCGACGCCATCGATGCCCTGCGTCGCGAGCGCCGGTATCGGACCTTTGCGGAAATCGAGCGTGACGCGCAGCACTTCCCCCGCGCCGTGTGGCATTCACCCGGCGGGCCGCGCGACATCGTGGTCTGGTGCTCCAACGACTATCTCGGCATGGGCAGCCACCCCAAGGTGGTGGAGGCCATGTGCGAAACCGCGAAGAAGCGCGGCGCCGGTGCCGGCGGCACCCGCAACATCTCCGGCAACAGCCACGAGATCATCATGCTGGAGCGCGAGCTCGCTGATCTCCACGGCAAGGAGAGCGGCCTCGTCTTCACCTCCGGCTACATCTCCAACGCCACCGGCATCTCCACCATCGTGAAGCTGATTCCCGAGTGCGTGGTGCTGTCCGACGAGCTCAACCACAATTCCATGATCGAGGGCGTGCGTCAGGGCGGCCGGCAGAAGGCCATCTTCCGCCACAACGACCTCGAGCATCTCGAGGAGCTGCTGAAGGCCGCCGGCGACCGGCCGAAGGTCATCGCCTTCGAGAGCGTCTATTCCATGGACGGCGACATCTCCCCCATCGCCGGCATCTGCGATCTCGCCGAGCGCTACGGCGCCATGACCTATCTCGACGAGGTGCACGCGGTGGGCATGTACGGCCCGCGCGGCGCCGGCGTCGCCGAGCGCGACGGAGTGATGGACCGGGTGGACGTGATCGAGGGCACGCTGGGCAAGGCCTTCGGCGTGGTCGGCGGCTACATCACCGGCAAGCGCGCCATGATCGACGCGGTGCGCTCCTATGCGCCGGGCTTCATCTTCACCACCGCCTTGCCGCCGGCCGTCGCGGCGGCGGCCGCCGCCTCGGTGCGCCATCTGAAGGGCTCCCAGGCGGAGCGCGAGGGCCAGCGCGCCCAGGTCGCCAAGGTGAAGGCGGCGCTCGCCGCCTCCGGCCTGCCGCAGCTGGAGACGCCGACCCATATCGTCCCGGTGATGGTGGGCGACGCGAAGGCCTGCAAGATGGCCTCCGACCTGCTGCTGGCCGAGTACGGCATCTATATCCAGCCGATCAATTATCCCACCGTGCCGCGCGGCACCGAGCGGCTGCGCATCACCCCCACGCCGTTCCACGACGACGCGCTCATCGCCCATCTGGCGAAGGCGCTGTCGGACATCTGGGAGCGCCTGGAGCTGCCTTACGCCGACCGCATGGCGGAGAGCGACCTGCTGCGCCGCACCGCCGCCGGCCAGCACGCGCCCATCCCGCTGCCCATGGCGGGCGGCTGAGGCGCGCGCCGGTACCAAACCAGCGCCCGGGCGATGCCGGCTATCGGCCGCCTGCCGGAGCGAAGTGGTTCCGGACCGGCGCTGCGGGCCGGTCCTGCAAAGTGCCAAGAGGCCCGGCTTTCCGCCGGGCCTTTTTGCTGCCCGGCCGCCAGCCGGGGCAAAGGCGACGCCGGGCCGCCTCGCCAACCATGCGTGGACCCGATCCGCCCCCACACCGCTGCCCCCGGCGCAGCGAGGGGCGCCTGCTCCCACCTTTCGCCCCGGACCTGACGCCATTGCGGCACGGGCCTGCCGTGCGAATAAATTGCCGGTCCGCCCCGCCGACGCCTTGTCGTCACGGGCGCCGTGCCATTGGATGCGGCGCCTGTCCCGCGCGCCGCCGAAGGAGGAAGCCATGCGCCCAGCCGTCCCATCCCTGCGAGCGCGCCGTTGCGTCCTCGAACTGCGTCCGCGCGGGCCTCGCGCGGCCTTTCTTGCCGCCGCGCTCGCCGCTGGCGCGCTTCTCGCGCTCGCCGCGCCGGCCCGCGCCCAGTCCCCGGATGCCATCCGCATCGGCGAGATCAATTCCTATTCCGCCTTGCCGGCCTTCACCGAGCCCTATCGCAAGGGCTGGGAGCTGGCCCGCGACGAGGTGAATGCGGCCGGCGGCGTGCTCGGCCGCAGGCTCGAGGTGGTCTCCAAGGACGATGCCGGCAAGCCCGCCGATGCCCTGCGCGCGGCCAACGAGCTGGTCAGCGCCGACCACGTGGCGCTGCTGGCGGGCACCTTCTTCTCCCACGTGGGGCTGGCGGTGTCGGAATTCGCCAAGCGCAACGACGTCTTCTTCCTCGCGGCCGAGCCGCTGACCGACGCCATCGTCTGGGAGAAGGGCAACGCCGTCACCTTCCGCCTGCGTCCCTCCAATTCCATGCAGGCGGCCATGCTGGCGGAGGCCGCCGCCAAGCTGCCGGCGAAGCGCTGGGCCTCCATCGCGCCCAACTACGAATACGGCCAGTCGGCGGTGGCGGCCTTCAAGGCCCATCTCGCTAGGCTGCGTCCCGACGTGGAATGGGTGGGCGAGCAGTGGCCGCCGCAGGGCAAGATCGACGCCGGCCCGGTGGTGGAGGCCATCGCCGCGGCGAAGCCCGACGCCATCCTGAACGTCACCTTCGGCCCGGACCTCGCCAAGCTGGTGCGCGAGGGCACCAGCCGCGGCCTGTTCAAGGACCGCGCGGTGGTGAGCTTCCTCACCGGCGAGCCGGAATATCTTGATCCGCTGAAGGACGAGGCGCCGGTGGGCTGGATCGTCACCGGCTATCCCTGGTACGCGCTGGCGACGCCCGCGCACGATGCCTTCCTCAAGGCCTATCAGGCGAAATACGGCGATTATCCCCGCCTCGGCTCGGTGGTGGGCTACGTGACCCTGAAGGCGGCGGCGGCCATCATCGCCAAGGCCGGATCCACCGACACCGGCAAGCTGATCGCCGCCGCGGAGGGGATGCAGCTCGACACGCCGTTCGGCCCCATCACCTTCCGCAAGGGGGATCACCAGTCCACCCTGGGCGCCTTTGTGGGCACCACGGCGGTGAAGGACGGCAAGGGCGTGATGGTGGATTTCACCTACCGGCCGGGGGAGAGCGTCCTGCCGCCGGAAGACGCGGCGGCGAAGCTGCGGCCGGCGCCGTAGCGCCGGCGGGGGACATCCAACGCGGCCGGGAGTTCAGGCCGCGTTGGATGTCGATTCGGCGGTGAGCAGGCGATACATCATGCTGGCGTCGCGGGTGGCGCGCAGCTTCTCGACCACGTTGGGATCGCGCAGCATGCGGGCGACCCGGGCCAGGGCCTTCAGGTGGTCGGCGCCGGCCGCCTCTGGCGCGAGCAGGAGGAACACGAGGTCCACCGGCTCGCCGTCCAGGGCTTCGAAATCGATGGGCTTGTCGAGCCGGGCGAAGATGCCGAACAGCTTGTCCAGCTTCGGCAGCTTGCCGTGGGGAATGGCGATGCCGTTCCCCACGCCGGTGCAGCCGAGGCGCTCCCTCTGCAGGAGCGTCTCGAAGATCTCACGCTGGTCGCGACCGATCAGATGAGCGGCCTGCTGGGAAAGCTCCTGCAGGACCTGCTTCTTGCTGCTGGCCCTAAGCTGCGGGAACACCGCATCAGGGGCGAGAACATCGGCAAGCGGCATCGAACGGCTCCCTAGCGAGCTTGTGCCATGGTGGAGGTCCCGTCGAAGCGGGATGGGATCCGCCGCTCGCATACGCGGTAGGGCCCCGTCAATGGGCTTCTTCCGCGGCGGGGTCCACCCAGCCGACATGCCCGTCCGGCCGGCGATAGACCACGCTCACCCGGCCGTGGCCGGCATGGCGGAACACCACCACCGGCGCGCCGGTGATCTCCAGCTCCACCACCGCGTCGGCCACCGAGAGATTGCGCAGGCGCGTGACCTGCTCGGCGACCACCGTGGGGCTCCAGCTGTCGAGCTCGTGGTCCTCCTCCTCCACCAGCTCCGGCGCGGAGAGCACGTAGCTCTGCGCGGCCGAGGCGGCGGAGGCGGACCCGTGGTTCACGTGATCCTTGAGCCGGCGCTTGTAGCGCCTGAGGCGCTTCTCGATCTTCTCCACGGCGGCGTCGGCACAGGAGGTGGCCTCCTGCGCGGCGCCGTGGGCCTGAAGGTTCACGCCCGAATCCAGATGCAGCATGCATTCCGATCGAAAGCCGGAACCTTCACGGGACACGGTGACGTGCCCGGACCATCCGCCGTCGAAATATTTTGCGATTGCGTCGGAGAGCTTCTCCGACAGGCGTTGCCGGAGGGCTTCTCCGACATCCATGTTCTTACCCGACACGCGTAGGGCCATGCGATTTGATCCCCTATGAACAGGCGTTCCAAGGGTGGCGCCCATTTCCCAAATGCCAAACCGGCCGGCCCTACAAGTGGTAGGAGTGCTTTGCCGGGCTGTCAACGCACTGCCGCGCGTCAGGGCGTTCCCCATGGAAAGATTGGATCTTCTCCAGCCGCCGGCACCGGCGGACGGGCGGCGTGCGGGTGGCGCAGCCGCCGGGCCTTGCGGCCTGCGGCGCCGCCCGCAGCGCCGGATAAGATGGGCCGGGCGCCGCCGCTGGGGAAAAGTTAGCCGGCAGGCATCGGCGGGCCGCCGCCGCAGGGCCAAGGCGGGTTCCGAATCACGCGCCGAGGGCCTTGCGGGGCCCTTCGGTCGCGCTTACGCCATGCCGCGGCGTCTGGCGAAAGCGCGCGAACACAGCCACGCTGTCGCGACAAAGTGATGGACGGCCGCAGCCGTGCGACCCGTGGGGCCGCCAGGTGCCGGCCGGCGGGCGTGGCAGGGCATGGCGGCGCGCCGGGCGTGTTCCCAAATGAAGGGAAGAGCCTTCGCCGGACCGCCCGTCCGCCGGGGGCGGAAACGGGCGCGGGCCGAACCGCGGCCGGCAGGGAGGTGGGCCATGACAGAGGCGACGACCAGGAAATTCGCCGTGGTCACCGGGGCCGGCTCCGGGATCGGCCGGGCCGTTGCCGTCGCCCTGGCGAAGGCCGGCTATGGGGTGGCGCTGGCGGGGCGGCAGTGCGAGACGCTGGAAGCCACGGCCGCGCTGGCGCCGGAGGCCGATTTCCTCCTCCACCGGACCGATGTCACCGATCCCGCCTCGGTGCAGCGCCTGTTCGAGGCGATGCGCGAGAAGTTCGGCCGGCTCGACCTGCTGTTCAACAATGCCGGCACGGGCGCGCCCGCCATTCCCATGGAGCACCTCACCTACGAGCAATGGCGGGTGGTGGTGGACACCAACCTCACCGGGCCCTTCCTGTGCGCCCAGGAGGCCATCCGCCTGATGAAGGCGCAGACCCCGAGGGGCGGCCGCATCATCAACAACGGCTCCATCTCGGCGCACACGCCGCGGCCCTGCTCGGCGCCCTACACCGCCACCAAGCACGCCCTCACCGGCCTCACCAAATCCATCGCCCTCGACGGGCGGGCCCACGACATCGCCTGCGGCCAGATCGACATCGGCAACGCCGAGACCGACATGACGCAGCGCATGCGCGCGGGCATCCTCCAGCCGGACGGCTCCACCCGCGTGGAGCCGATGATGGACGTGGCCCACGTGGCCGATGCGGTGCTCTACATGGCGGGCCTGCCCCTGGACGCCAACGTGCTGTTCATGACGGTGACCGCCACCAAGATGCCCTTCGTCGGCCGGGGCTGACCGGCCGCCTCACGCGGCGGGCGGCCCAAGTCGGGCGAGCGCATCGGCGGCGAGGCGCGCCACCACCTCGCCGGCCGGCACGTCGTGCGACAGCGGGGCCGAGAGCCGAGCCGCCTGACCCGACCACAAAGGCGAGAAATCGCCCTTGCCCTCCGCCTCCGCCCTGGTCCGCAAAGGCCCCAGCGCCGCGGCGGCCAGCGGGAAGGGCGGGAGATCGTCGCGCAGCGGCCCCTGCTCGCGCATCAGGCGGTTGGCGATGCCCCGCGCCGGGCGGCCGGTGAACAGGTTGGTGAGGCGGGTATCGGCCGCGCCCGACTCGGCAAGGGCGGTGCGGTGCAAGGCGGAGATCTTCGCTTCGGGGCAGAACAGGAAGCAGGTGCCCATCTGCACCGCGCTCGCCCCCAGCAGGAAGGCGGCGGCGATGCCCCGCCCGTCGGCGACGCCGCCCGCCGCGATCACCGGCACCTTCACCGCGTCCGCCACCTGCGGCAGGAGGGCGAAGGTGCCGATCTGCCCGGCCATGTCATCGGACAGGAAGCTGCCGCGATGGCCGCCCGCCTCCAGCCCCATGGCGATGATGGCGTCGCAGCCGTGATCCTCCAGCCAGCGCGCCTCCTCCACCGTGGTCGCGGAGGAGATCACTTTGGCGCCCGTCGCCTTCACCCGCGCCAGCAGGTCCGGCGCCGGCAGGCCGAAATGGAAGCTCACCACCTCGGGCCGCATCTCCTCGACCACCGCGCAATAGGCCGCGTCGAAGGGCGCGCGCCCGCCGGCCGGCTGGGGCAGGCCGGCATCGAGGCCGAGCTCGCGATAATAGGGCAGGAGGCGGGCCCGCCACGCGAGGTCGCGCTCCTCGTCCGCCGCGGGCGGGCGATGGCAGAAGAAGTTCACGTTCACCGGGCGACGGGTGTTGCCGCGCACCTCCTGGAGCGCCTGACGCAGATCGTCGGGCGCGTATTGCGCGCCGGGCACGGCGCCGAGGCCGCCGGCCTCGCTCACCGCGCTGGCCAGCGCCGGCGTGCCCGCTCCGACCATGGGCGCGAGCAGGATCGGCACCTCGATGCCGAAGAGGTCGAGGATGCGCCGGTCGGGCCAGCCGCGGGAGGCGCGGGTGCCGTCCGGGCTGGCTGCGGGCGCGGGTCTGTCGGAGGGTGCAGGCATAATGGCTCTCCCTTTCGGGCGGCTCGGGCGCCGACCATAGCCGGTGCCGCCGTGTCGCGCATCCCGCGCGCGCCTCTTCGCCGCCGCGCGCGCCGGCCGGACCGTGGAGGCGGGGCCGTGGAGGCGTGGCGGGGGGCTCCATTCACCGAATCCGGAGGAATTCGCTTCTCTTCATATCTCCGGAATCATATACGTAATTCCACAGCAGCCACGGGCCAAATCGCCCGCGGACCCCGGGGACCGCTTCGGCCCCGGCACGCAGGATCGATCCCATGACGGAAAGCCTCCCGCATCCCGAGGTGACCGGCTTCTATGACGAGGCCACCGGCACCATCAGCTACGTGGTGCGGGACCCGGCCTCCGACGCCTGCGCCATCATCGACAGCGTGCTTGATCTCGATTACGCGGCCGGGCGCCTGTCTACCGTCTCGGCGGACCGGATCATCGGCTTCGTGCGCGCCCACGGCCTTCGGGTGGACTGGCTGATCGAGACCCATGTGCATGCGGACCATCTGTCCGCCGCGCCCTATCTCCAGCGCGAGCTGGGCGGCAGGATCGGCATCGGCGACAGGATCACCGTGGTGCAGGACACCTTCGGCAAGGTGTTCAACGAGGGCACGGACTTCGCGCGCGACGGCAGCCAGTTCGACCGCCTGTTCACCGAGGGTGAAACCTATGCGATCGGCTCGCTCCAGGGCGTCGCGCTCCATACGCCGGGCCACACGCCGGCCTGCATGACCCATGTGATCGGCGATGCCGCCTTCGTGGGCGATACCCTGTTCATGCCCGACGGCGGCACGGCGCGGGCGGATTTTCCGGGCGGCGACGCCCACCAGCTCTTCCGCTCCATCCACATTGTGCTGGCGCTGCCGTCCGCCACCCGCCTGTTCATGTGCCACGACTACATGCCGAACGGCCGCGCGGTGCGGTGGGAGACCACCGTGGCCGAGGAGCGGGCGCACAATATCCACGTCCATGACGGGGTGAGCGAGGCCGAGTTCGTCGCCATGCGCACGGCCCGCGATGCGACCCTCGGCATGCCGCGCCTCATCATCCCGTCGCTTCAGGTGAACATGAAGGCCGGCCGCCTGCCCGAGCCCGATGCGGCCGGAAAACGCTTCCTCAAGGTGCCCCTCGACGTGCTCTGAGCGCCTCCGCGGCGCCGGCGCGCCGAGGGGCGCAGCCAAGGCCTCTCCTCCCCGGCCCGCCGGCCTTCCGGCGGGCCCGTCCGCCCCCCGGGCGCCGTCGTCGCTCTCTGCGATGCGGCACCCTTCGCGAAAGCCAGACCGCCGTGCTGTATCAGACCGTGACCGCCGTGCTCTCCGGCGCTTTCTCCGGCTTTATCCTGGGCCTGATCGGTGGCGGCGGCTCGGTGCTCGCGACGCCGCTCCTGCTCTATGTGGTGGGGGTGGGCGCGCCCCACGTCGCGCTCGGCACCGGCGCGCTGGCGGTGTCGCTCAACGCCTATGCCAACCTGATCGGCCACGCGCTCAAGGGCCATGTGATGTGGCGCTGCGCGTTCGTCTTCACCATTGTCGGCACCGTCGGCGCCTTCATCGGCTCGACCATCGGCAAGATGACCGACGGGCAGGTGCTGCTGTTCCTGTTCGGCCTCGTCATGGCGGTGATCGCCACGCTGATGCTGCGGCCGCGCGCGGTGAGCGTGGCCGACATGCCGGTGATCACGCGGCGGCTGTGCCTCAACGCCGGCGTGGCGGCGTTCCTCACCGGCATGGCCTCCGGCCTGTTCGGCATCGGCGGCGGCTTCCTCATCGTGCCGGCGCTGATCTTCTCCACCGGCATGGCGACCATCTATGCGGTGGGGACCTCGCTGCTGGCGGTCGGCACCTTCGGCCTCGCCACCGCGATCAACTATTCCCTGTCCGGCCTCATCGACTGGCGGGTGGCCGCGGAATTCCTCGCCGGCGGGCTGGTGGGCGGCTTCATCGGCATGCTGCTGGCGACCCGGCTGGGCGCCAACAAGAACACCCTCAACCGCATCTTCGCCGTGGTGGTCTATACGGTGGCGGCCTATGTGCTCTACCGCTCGGGCCGCGTGCTGCTGGGGTATGACGCCTAGCCGACTCAGGAGTTGATGAGCCGGCGCAGGTTCGGTGCGTCGCACAGGAAATGATTGGCCCGCGGCTCGGAGATGAAGCCCTGGCGCTTCAGCTCCGCCATGGTACGGCTCGCGGTCTCGGTGGTGAGGCCGAGCAGGGCGCCGAGATCCTCGCGGCTGAACAGCTCGCAGCGCTCGCCATCCTCCATCTCGGCGAGCCAGAGGAGCAGCCGCACCACCCGCTCGCGGGCCGAGCCGGTGGAGAATTCGGTGATCCAGCGGTCGGCGGCGGAGAGCGCCTTGTGCCAGCGCGCCATCAGCTCGTGATAGAGCGCGCTGTTGGCGTGGGAGAGGGCGCGCACCACGTCCACCGGCAGGCGGCACAGCTCGGTCTCGCGCAGGGCCGTGGCGGTGTGGGGGTAGTCCTGCTCGATGAGCGCCTCGAGGCCGAACAGGTCGGTCCGGCGCGACAGGCGGACGATGCGCTGGGTGCCGTCGGGCAGGAACTGGGTGAGCTTGACGAGGCCGCTCCTCACGGTGAAGAGCGTCGAGGCCTTCTGGCCGGCGCCGTAGATCTCCGCCCCGGCGGGATAGACCCATTGGTCGATGGGGCGGTGCAATTCGTCGAAATCCTCCTCCTTGAGGCCGGCGAACAGCACCGATTCGCGGATCGTGCAGTTCTTGCAGTCGGCGACCCCGGTCCAGGCCTCCTGAAGGGCGACGCGCTTCACGGCGCCGGCGCCCTGGCGTCATCGGGCGCGGCAGCTTGCGCGTCCAGGGCCTCGGCGGCGGAGGCGAGCGCCTTCACCTTGCCGAGCATCTGCGCCGGGCTGCCGCGGGCAATGATGCGCCCCTCCTCCAGCAGGACGATCTCGTCCATGGCCTCAAGCCCGGCCGGCCGGTGGGTGATGAGCAGCAGCGCGCGGCTCCGGCTCTCGGCGAGCACTTCACGGATGACGTGGCGCTCGGTGGCGGCGTCGAGGCCCTCGGTGGGCTCGTCGAGAATGAGAACGGGCGCGTCCTTCAGCAGCGCGCGGGCAAGGCCGAGGCGGCGCGCCTCGCCGCCGGAGACCTTGGCGCCGTGCGCGCCCACGAACGTGTCGAAGCCTTCCGGCTGGGCGGCGATGAAATCGAGGATGCCGGCCCTGGCGCACGCCTCCTCCAGCTTGCCCAGCGGCGCGTCGGGCGCGGCGATGCGCAGGTTTTCCGCGATGGTGGCCGAGAAGAGGTGGTCGCTCTGGGCCAGCACCGCCATGCGCCGGCGCAGGCCGTTGCCCTCCAGCTCGTCCACCGGCACGCCGCCATAGGACAGGTCGCCGGCGGTGGGCGCGCGGAAGCGCAGGGCCAGGGAAACGAGGCTCGACTTGCCCGAGCCGCTGCGCCCCACCAGCGCCACGCGGCGGCCGGGGGCAAGGGTCAGGTCGATGTCGGTCAGCGCCGGGTCACGCCCGCCCGGATAGGTGAGACCCACTTGGGCGAAGGCGAGATCCCCGGTCTCGGGCACGGGCCGGGTGGAGGCGGGGTTCGGCACCGGCACGGGACGGTCCACCAGGGAGAAGATGCGCCGGGCCGAGGCGAGGGTCGCCGGCAGAGTGGCGAGCGCGAGCGGCAGCGGCCCCACCGCCTCGAACAGGGCCAGCACGAGGAGCGCCACCATGGGCAGATCGGCGCCGGGCAGCGTGCCGCCGAGCACCCGCGGCGCGCCGAGCAGCAGCACCAGCAGCAGGGTCGCCTGCGCCATGAGCCCCACCCCGGCGGAGGCAAAGCCGCCGAGGCCGGCGAGACGGGCTTCATCGGCGATCAGGGCGTCGGAGGTCGCGTCCACCGCGCCGCGGTGGCGGCCCGAGGGATCATAGATGGCGAGCTCGGCGCGGCCTTCCAGATGGTCCACCAGCAAAGCGTTGAGCTCGGCCGAGCGGGCGGTGACATTGCGGGCGGTCGGCGCGCCGAGCCGGTGCACCAGCAGCGGCAGGCCGATACCCCCGACGGCCGCCGTGGCGGCAAGGACAAGCGCGAGGCGCCCATCGTAGGTCGCCACGAAGGCGATCCCGGTCGCCACCACGATGAGCGCCGCCGCGCCGGGCGAGAGGATGCGCAGGAAGGCGAATTCCAGCCGGTCGATGTCGCCCTTGAGGCGGGCGAGGAGATCGCCGCTGCGCTGGTCTTCCAGGGCGGCGGGGGCGAGCGGGGTGAGGCGCTCGAACACCCAGGGCCTGAGCCCGGCGACGAATTTCAGCGTCGCCTCATGGCCCACCAGCCGCTCCACATAGCGCCCGCCGGTGCGGGTGATGGCGAAGGCGCGGATCAGGGCTGCCGGGGTGAAATAATTCATGGTGGCGCTGGCTGCACCCGCCAGCGCCATGGCGGTGATGAACCAGCCGGAAGTGGCGATCAGCGCCACATGGGCCAGCGTCGCCAGCGCCGAGAGCAGGACGGCGAGGACCATCCAGCCCGCATAGGGCTTCATGAGGGAGAGGAGGCGGCGGAAATCGCTCATTGGGCGGCCTCCTGATGGACGGCGCCGCGCGCCGCAACCAGATGGGCGTAGAGGCCATCCTTCGCCATCAGGCCGGCGTGGTCGCCCTCCTCGGCGATGCGGCCCTCCTTCAAGACGACGATACGCTGGGCGAAGGCGATGCTCGCCAGGCGATGGGCGGCGATCAGGCCGGTGCGGCCGGGCAGCAGGCGGCCGAGGGCCTCGTGCACCTTGGCCTCGCTTTCCGCATCGAGATGGGCGGTAGGCTCGTCGAGCACGATCATGGGGGCGTCGCGATAGAAGGCGCGGGCGACGCTGAGGCGGTGCCCCTCGCCGCCGGAGAGGCCCGAGCCGCCCTCGCCGATGCGCCCCGCGAGGCCCCCGGGCACCGCCGCCACCACGTCGGCAAGGCCCGCCGAGGCCACCGCCGCCTCAAGGCGCGCCGGGTCGGGCGCGGCCTCGCCGGGGGCGATGTTGGCGGCCAGCGTCCCGGCCATCAGGCGCGGGCGCTGCGGCACGTAGCCGATGCGCGCCCTCCAGGCGGCGAGGTCCAGCTCGCCCAGCGGCACACCGTTCACCAGCACCCGGCCTTCGGACGGCTTCACGAAGCCCAGCACCAGATGGATCAGGGTGGACTTGCCGGCTCCCGAGGGGCCCACCAGCGCCACCGTCTCCCCCGGTGCCAGGGTGAGGCTGACACCATCAAGGGCACGGCGGCCGTCGGGGAAGGTGAGGTGCACGTCCTCGAAGCGGATCTCGATGCGCTCGGGGGAGGGCAAGGGCGTGGTGCCGCCGGTCTCGGCCAGAATGGGCAGGTCCTCCAGCGCCACCATGCGCTCGGCGGCGCCCAGCGCCTCCATGCGGGCGTGGTAGGCGGTGCCCATGGCGCGCAGCGGGGCATAGAATTCCGGCGCCAGCAGCAGGATGAACAGGCCCTCGAAATATCCCATCTGCCCCCACAGCAGGCGGAAGCCGATGAAGATCGCCACCATGGCGATGGACACGGTGGCGAAGAATTCCAGCACCAGCGAGGAGAGGAAGGCGACGCGTAGCACCGCCATGGTGTCGCGGCGATAGCCGTCGGCCACCTCGGCCACCTCGCGGGCCATGCGGCCGGCGGCGTTGTAGGCCTTCAGGGTGGCGAGACCCTGCACCGCGTCCAGCAGGTGGCCGGACATGCGGGTGAGGCGGCGCCACTGCTTCTGGTTGAGCGCCTCCGCCCCCTTGCCGATGAGGATCATGAACACCGGGATCAGCGGCGCGGTGGCGAGGAAGATGAGGCCCGAGATCCAGTCGAACGGGAACACGGCGACGAGGATCGCCACCGGCAGGATCACCGCCAGCATGGAGGCGGGGATGTAGCGGGAATAGAACGGCTCGACCGCCCGCACCCCCTCGGCCAGCGCCGCCACCGTCTCGCCCGCCGGGGTCTCGGCGAGGCCCACGGGGCCGATCTTCTCCACCCGGTCGAGCAATTGGGCGCGCATCGCCCGCATCACCCCCGCGGCGGCGGCGAAGCCGAAGCGCTCCGCCGCCCAGACGGTGGCGAAGCGCAGCGCGATGACGCCGACGATGGCGGCGAGCTCAGGGGAGAAGTCGGCGAGCGGGCGGTGCGCGAAGATCACGCCGTTCAGCACCCGCGCCACCAGGAAGGCCTGGGCGATGATGCAGAGCCCGGTCAGCACCGAGGCGGTCATGGAGAGGCGCAGATCGCGGCTGGCCGGGGCCCGGAAGCGGGACAGGAAGGCTGACAGGCGCTTGCGATCGGTCACGGCGGCGATGGCGCGGTCTCCCGGGGTGCTCGTCCGATGCCGGTTCGGCCCGGCATCAGGGGGTCGGCTCCTTGACGGTCCGGTCCTCGAACTGGTGCTGGCACTCGTACCACATGACGTTGATCACGCCCATGGCGAGCGCCGCCCCGACGCCGAGAACCCAAGCGAAATACCACATGTCTCTGGCTCCTTCACTGCGATGAAACGGCCCGGCCGAAGGACCCGACCTTGGGGCCGGGCCCGGCCGGCCCGGTCAATAGGCCTGATGGCTGCGGGCCTCGATGTCGGCCACGGTGACCTTCCCCCACATGGTGCGGTAGCACCACGCGGTGTAGCCGAGCACGATGGGCAGGAAGAGCACCACCGCGCCCAGCATCACCGTCAGGGTGAGCTTGCTCGACGCCGCGTCCCAGAGGGTGAGGCTGGAATTCGGATCGGTGCTGGACGGCATGATGAAGGGGAACATGGCGAGCCCCGCCGTGCCGATGATGCCGGTCAGCATCAGCGCGCTCACCACATAGCCGAGGCCCGGCCGGTTGGCCTTCGCCAGGAGGCGCACCAGCAGCGGGGCGAGGAGGCCGAGCGCCGGCACCGCCATGGCGATGGGCATGTTGCGGTAGATCGCGAACCAGGCGCCGCTCTCCCGCGCCACTTCCTTGGCGAGCGGGTTGGGCAGCGAGGTCAGCGGCGGCTGGGAGACGATGCGATAGCCGTCCACCCCGAGATAGAGCCACACCCCGGCCAGCGCGAACAGCACCGTCACCAGCGGCGCGAGCCAGGAGATGACCCCTTTGGCCCGCTCGGCGAGGACGCCCTCGGTGCGCAGCTGCAGCCAGGTCGCCCCGTGCACGGTGAGCATGGCGACGCTGATGAGGCCGGCGAGCAGGGCGAACGGGTTCAGCAGGCCGATGAGCGCCCAGATGAAGGTGGCGCCATAATGGGGCTTCAGGAAGCTGTCGAGGTGGAACGGCACGCCCTGGAGGATGTTGCCGAAGGCGACGCCGAAGATCAGCGCCGGCACCAGGCCGCCGGCGAACAGGCCCCAGTCCCAGGCATTGCGCCAGCGCGGATCGGCGATCTTGCTGCGGTAGTCGAAGCCCACCGGCCGCAGGAACAGGCCCATCAGCACCAGCAGCATGGCGAGGTAGAAGCCGGAGAAGGCGGCGGCATAGACCGCCGGCCAGGCGGCGAAGATGGCACCGCCGGCGGTGATCAGCCACACCTGGTTGCCGTCCCAATGGGGGCCCACGGTGTTGATGATGACCCGCCGTTCCGGATCGGTCTTGCCGAGGAAGGGGAGGAGCACGCCCACCCCCATGTCCATGCCGTCGGCGATGGCAAATCCGATGAGCAGGGTGCCCACCAGGACCCACCAGATGAGGCGCAGGGTTTCATAATCGAGCATTGGCCCGGTCCTTTCACGCGTTCTGGTTCATTCGGCGGGTTGCGGGACGAGCGGGGCCGCAGCGGCCTTCTGCTCGTGATAGTAGCGGCCGGTGTGCAGCGCGCTCGGTCCCTGCCGCCCGAAGCGGAACATCAGGTAGATCTCGATGACGAGCAGGACCGAATAGAAGATCAGATAGCCCGCCATGGAGCAGATGAGGTCGTTCACCGTCAGCGCCGAGGTGGCGAGGAAGGTCGGCAGCACCTCGCCGATGGCCCAGGGCTGGCGGCCGAACTCGGCCACGAACCATCCGGCCTCCGCCGCGATCCAGGGCAGGGGGATGGAATAGACCAGGAGGCGCAGCAGCCAGCGCTGCTTGTCCAGGGTCCCCTTCGCCAGGAAATAGAAGGAGGCGAGGAAGTAGCCGAGCAGCAGGAAGCCGAGGCCCACCATGATGCGGAAGCTCCAGAACAGGTAGCGCACCTGCGGGATGGATTCGCGCGCCGCCTCGACGATCTGCGCGTCGGTGGCGCTGGCCGGATTCTCCACATAGCGCTTCAGCAGCAGGCCGTAGCCGAGGTCGCGCTTGTGCTGCTCGAACAGGGTGCGGGTCTCCTCCGACTTGTCGCCGGAGCGCAGCGCCTCGAGCTTGGAATAGGCGATGATGCCGGAGCGGATGCGCGCCTCGTGCTGGGTGATGAGGTCGTTGAGGCCGGTCACCTGCTTGTCGAGGGAGCGGGTGGCGATCAGGCCCATCACGCCGGGCACCTTGATGGCGTAGTCGGTCTCCATGTCCTTGTCGTCGGGGATGCCGAAGATGGTGAAGGCGGCGGGCGCGGGCTCGGTCTTCCATTCCGCCTCGATGGCGGCGAGCTTCACCTTCTGCACGTCGCCGAGCTCATAGCCGCTCTCGTCGCCGAGCACGATCACCGCCAGCGCGGAGGCGACGCCGAAGCCGGCCGCCACAGCGAAGGAGCGCTTGGCGAAGGCGAGGTCGCGGCCCTTCAGGATGTACCAGGCGGAGATGCCGATCACGAACATGGAGGCGGTGACGTAGCCGGCCGCGACCGTGTGGATGAACTTCACCTGCGCCACCGGATTGAACACCACGGCGAAGAAGTCGGTCATCTCCATGCGCATGGTCTCGGCGGAGAATTCGGCGCCCACCGGGTTCTGCATCCAGGCGTTGGCCACGAGGATCCACAAAGCCGACAGGTTGGTGCCCACGGCGGTGAGGAACACCACGCCGAGATAGGCCTGCTTGCTCATGCGCTCGCGCCCCAGCAGCAGGAGGCCGACGAAGGTGGATTCGAGGAAAAAGGCCATCAGGCCTTCGATGGCGAGCGGCGCGCCGAAGACGTCGCCGACATAATGCGAGTAATAGGCCCAGTTGGTGCCGAACTGGAATTCCATGGTGAGGCCGGTGGTGACCCCGAGGGCGAAGTTGATGGCGAACAGTTTGGCCCAGAACCGCGACATGTCGCGGTAGACCTCCTTGCCCGTCATCACGTAGACCGCCTCCATGATGAAGAGGATCCAGATCAGGCCCAAGGTCAGCGGCACGAATATGAAGTGGTACATGGCAACGGAAGCGAATTGCCACCGTGACAATTCGACGAAGGTCTGATCGATCATGTCCGTCTCCTTCACTGCCGCCCGATGCAACGGATCGGCAGGACACGGCGCCGTGGCGCGGCGCGGCGATCTGGCGTGGCAGAATTCCGCGCGCACCGTGGCGGACGCCCGGAGCAAAGACATTGCGAACTCGCAATGGGGTCTGCCGGACGATATGCATCTACTGCATGCCATCTATTCGGCAGGAAACGAGAGCTGGCGTTCTTGTTGCGCCTGTCGGGCAGGGCGCGGCGCACCGCGCCGGGATTCCGGGCAGGGGGTGGTCGCGCGGGCCGGCGGGGTCGGGGCTACGCCTGCGTCAGCTCCAGGGCCCAGCTTTCCATGGCGGAATTGGCGAGCGGCATGGGCGCCTCAAGGAAGCTCACCACGAAGCCGTCGCGGGTTTCGGCGATGCCGATGGAGCGCGGCCGCAGCGCCAGCGCCTCGGGCCGGGGGATCGCGGTGCCGAAGCAGAAGACGATGTTCTTCGCGGCGATGATCTCGGGGGCGATCTCCCCCTCCGCGAGGGCGGCGGTGTGGGCATAATGATCGAACACGCAGATGAGCCGCGCCACCGGATGGGCCTCGATGCGGCGCCGGAAGTGCTCCACCAGCGCCTCCATGGTGGGCGCGGCGGCGAGGGGCTTCCCGAGGCGCAGGGCGAAGATCGCGCAGGTTTCCTCAAGGATCTCGGGGGTCATCCGCTGGTCCGTCGAAAGGGCCGGCGCGCGGTTCGGGCGCCTCGTCGGCCGAAGCTGGCCGGGCACGGCCGCCGCGTCATTGCGTATTCGCAACCCGCCCGGCGCCTTCCGCCGCGATGCCCGTTCACAGGGCCGGCGCTTTCCATTAGCTTGCCCGCCGCGCCCGCCGGCGCAGCACGCGATCTCGTGAAGGTGCCCGTCCCGTGAATGATCAGGTGAAGCTCGTCCTTGCCTCCGGCTCGCCGCGCCGGTTGGCGCTGCTCAATCAGGCCGGGATCGAGCCCGATCTGCTCATGCCCGCGGACCTGGACGAGACCCCCGAGCGGGGCGAGCTGCCGCGCCGCCTCGCCCAGCGCCTCGCCGCCGGCAAGGGCGCGCTGGTGGCGCAGCGGGCGCGCGATGCCGGCATGGCCGCGCTGGTGCTCGCCGCCGACACGGTGGTGGCGGTGGGCCGGCGCATCCTGCCCAAGCCCGAGATCCAGGAGGAGGCGGAGGCCTGCCTGCGCCTGCTCTCGGGGCGCACCCACCGGGTCTATACCGGCATCTGCCTCGTCGATGCGCGGGGCCACTCCCACACCCGCCTCGTGGAGACGCGGGTGCGCTTCAAGCGGCTCTCCGGCGGCGAGCTTCACGATTACCTCGCCTGCGGCGAATGGCGCGGCAAGGCGGGCGGCTATGCCATCCAGGGCATCGCCGGCAGCTTCGTGGTGAAGCTGGTGGGCTCCTATTCCAACGTGGTGGGCCTGCCGCTGTCGGAGACCATCGCGCTGCTCTCCGGCGAAGGCTACGACGTGCGTGCCGGCTGGGTGGAGAAGGCGGCATGAGCGATGCCAAGGGTTCCGCCAAACGGCCGGTGAAGCGCTCCGGCGGGACACCGCCGGCTTCTGCTGCAAAGCCGCGCGCCGCCAGAGCGCCGAAAGCCGCCGCGCCCGATGTCGCGGCTGCGTCCGCCGAGCGCATCTCCGCCGCCGCCTGCCCGATCTGCGGCAAGCCGGGCAACGAGAAGTATCGGCCGTTCTGCTCCAAGCACTGCGCCGACGTGGACCTCAATCGCTGGTTCTCCGGCGCCTATGCCATCCCCGCCACGCCCGATGACGACGAGGACGGCCGGCTTTCCGACGAGACGCCGGACGTGCCGTCGCGCCGGGTCTCAGACGACTGAGGGATGCCTGCTACGCGCATGATGTGGTGTTCAGGAGATGGGTTGCACCTAGATTCGTCTGATATGTCAGTTGTGCCTTTGAGATAGACAATCTTTGCGGTAATCTGTTGGCCCTTGAGCATGGCGCAATTTGAGGGGGCGGCGATGCGTAAGGCGGTCATATATGCTGTGTGCCTTATCAGCGCGATGCACACCTTTCCCGCGACGGCCGATGATATCTGCCGGTTGATGAGCAACGTGTCGCCTGGCCAGCTTTATGTGCTAAGCGGAGAAAAGCTTGTCGCACTCAAGAGATTCCAGGATAACGCTTTCGAGCGCGGGGAGATTAATCTCTACTATGCTTCACGCGGCGCGAAAACGGGTGGTGCGGTTGCCATAAAGCAGCTGAATCAGGGCCGCCGGACGGGTCGCAGCGGTGGCGACCGCGACGTTCAAAAGGTGGCATTGGAGCGTCCTGAGGTTCGGGAGCGGTGTCGGAACGGTATCCGGGCCGCGCCTATGAAGAGCACAATCTCCGTCCAACAATACGAAGGGTATCACTCCAAGCGCCGGCAGCGCTCGGATACCCTTGACTTGTTTCACTACAGCTACCGGCCGGACAAGGCCAAAGAGTGTCGCGACACCAACGCGGAAAGCTCTGCGGGACGCGGCCATTACCTTTTTACGGACCCAGGTGAGGAGCCTTCTTTCCTGAGCGCCCTGAGCACGACCATCGGCAAGGTTCTCGCGCCAAAAGCACAAGCAGCACCGGCCTCAGCCGGGGAGGGAGTGTCACCCCCGACCGAACGCTACACGTTCCTGCGAACGATGCTTCGCCGTGTTGAGGCGAACCCGAACGGAGCCAGTTGCGCCCCGTTCCCCATTCGTCCGGATGATTCGGCAGACACCACGTCCGTTACCATCATCGAGCTCAATGACGTGGGGCCAGCCAATCCCCCGCCCGCGCAGGTGACGTGGACGATCCGTTGGTCCTCAAGGTGATGGCATGCTCGAGGTGGACAAGATATGGCAGAGCATCCTCGACTACCTCGATGCTTTTGCGATCGCGCGTGTGCCGCCATTTGGTGGCACACGTCGGGCGCCGAGATCAGACAGCAACGCACTGCGCATCTCGCAGCTCTTGATCGTCCTTATTCTTGCTGCCGTCGCGCGCGCTCTGCTCGCGGGTAGTGCTCTCGCAGAGCTTAGCACCACCACCATCATGTCAGGTGTCGTACTGACCGGTCTGCTCCTCGTGGGGATATTGGCGCATATGCTCTTTCCCCCTGGGCAGACGCGGGTACGAACCCAGCGCGCTTCCACCTTCACTATAGTCTATCTGACGTTGACCCTGATCTTGTACATCCTGATCGACGGAATCGTTGAAATCCGGACCGGGACGGCTCTCACATCGCGTCTGCTCATCCCTTTAGTGGGGTACCTCGGCGTGAGCGCGGAATGGGTGAAAATTGGCGCGAGCTTCTTTTTTAGTTTGCTGGCGTGGGCGCTGTTCATTGTGAAGGGCTATCGCGAGAACCCAAATTTCTCCTGGCGCAGCGGCGTATGGACGATCGAGTTTCCGTTCTTCGTTGCCTTGAACGCGGCGTTCTTCTATTGCCTCGCGCTCTGGCAAGGCTGATCCGCGGCACCAATCTTGACCTGCCGCTGAGGCGGCGCGAGTCTGCCGCATCCTAGAGCGCGAGGATCGCATCATGGCGGTGGTGGACGAGGCCCCGAACGCATCTTTGGCATTGCGCACCGATGCCTTCATCGACGGAGACTTCGTTCCGGCGGCCTCGGGCCGGCGCTTCGCGGCGGTCAATCCGGCCACCGGCCAGGTGCTGGGCGAGGTCGCCGCGTGCGACGCGGAGGATGTGGACCTCGCGGTGGCCGCCGCCCGCCGTGCCTTCGAGGATCGCCGCTGGGCCGCGCTGAGCCCGCGCGAGCGCAAGCGCGTCCTGCACGCCTTCGCGGACCTCGTGCGCGCCCATGGCGAGGAGCTGGCGCTCACCGAGAGCCTCAACATGGGCAAGCCCATCTCGGATGCCCGCGCCATCGACGTGCGCGCCACGGCCGACTGCATCGCCTATTACGCCGAGTGCTGCGACAAGATCTATGGCGAGGTGGCCCCGACCTCCGACGACAAGCTCGCTTTGGTGCTGCGCGAGCCGCTGGGCGTGGTGGGCTGCGTCACCCCCTGGAACTTCCCTATGATCATGGCGGCGTGGAAGTTCGCTCCGGCCCTGGCCATGGGCAATTCGGTGGTGCTGAAGCCGGCGGAGGAATCTCCCCTCACCGCGCTGCGCCTCGCCGAGCTGGCGGTGGAAGCGGGCCTTCCGGGCGGCGTGTTCAACGTGGTGCCCGGGCTCGGCACAGAGGCGGGCAAGGCGCTGGGGCTGCACATGGATGTGGACGCCATCGCCTTCACCGGGTCCACCGAGGTGGGCAAGTATTTCCTGCGCTATTCCGCCGACAGCAACCTGAAGCGCGTGGGCCTCGAATGCGGCGGCAAGACCGCCTTCGTGGTGGCCCATGACGTGAAGGATCTCGACGCGGTGGCCGAGGCCGTGGCCGGCGGCATCTTCTTCAACCAGGGCGAGATGTGTACGGCGGCCTCCCGGCTGCTGGTGGACAACCGCATCCGGGCCGAGCTGGTGGCGCGCATCGCCGCGCTGGCGCCGCGCTGGATGCCGGGCGATCCGCTCGATCCGGCCTCCCCCGCCGGGGCGGTGGTGAGCCGCACCCATCAGGGGCGCATCCTCTCGGCCATCGCCAAGGGGCAGGAGGAGGGCGCGCGGCTCGTCACCGGCGGCATGGCGGTGCATGAGGAGACCGGCGGCGCCTTCGTGGCGCCCACCGTGTTCGACGAGGTGGCGCCGGGCTCTTCCCTCGCCCAGCAGGAGATCTTCGGGCCGGTGCTGTCGGTGATCGGCTTCGACGGGCTCGACGAGGCGGTGACGATCGCCAACGGCACCATCTACGGCCTCGGCGCCTCGGTGTGGAGCGCCGATCTCGGCGCCGCCCACAAGGTGGCGCGGCGCTTCAAGGCCGGCGTCGTCTATGTGAACTGCTTCGACGTGGACGACATCACCACCCCCTTCGGCGGCGTGAAGCAGTCCGGCTTCGGGCGGGACAAGTCCCTGCATGCGCTGGAGAAGTATTCCGATCTGAAGGCCGTGTGGACGCGCCTCTAGCGTCCCTCGGCCCTTCATCTTGCCGCATTACAAAACCGCAGCCGAACGCTATTCATGGGATCGAAGGGGCGGCCCCGCGGCCGTCCTCGCGACCGGATCAGGGAGCTCGTGCGTTCCGATGGCCTCGTTGTCCAATTCCACCACCCATTGGCGGCAGCTCGACGCGCAGCACCATCTCCATCCCTTCTCGGACACCAAGTCGCTCAATGCCGAGGGCGTGCGGGTGATCACCGGGGCGAAGGGGTCCTACATCTTCGACAGCGAGGGCAACAAGATCCTCGACGGCATGTCGGGCCTGTGGTGCTCCCAGGTGGGGCACGGCCGCTCGGAGATCGTCGAGGCCATCGCCGCCCAGCTCCACCAGCTCGATTATTACAACACCTTCTTCAAGACCACCCATCCCGGCGCCGCCGAGCTCGCCGCCGCCATCGCCAAGGTCGCGCCGGACGGCATGAACCATGTGTTCTTCACCTCCGGCGGCTCGGAGGCGGTGGACACGGTGATCCGCATGGTGCGCCATTATTGGGATGCGATGGGGCAGCCGTCGAAGTCCATCTTCATCTCCCGGCGCAACGCCTATCACGGCTCCACCGTGGGCGGCGCCTCGCTCGGCGGGATGCGGCCGATGCATGGCCAGGGCGGCCTGCCCATCCCGGGCATCATCCATGTGCAGCAGCCCTATTGGTGGGGCGAGGGCGGGGAGATGACGCCGGAGGACTTCGGCCTCGCCTGCGCCTGGGAGGTGGCCCGCGCCATCGACGAGGCCGGTCCGGAGAACGTGGCGGCCTTCATCGGCGAGCCGATCCAGGGGGCGGGCGGCGTCATCATCCCGCCGGCCAATTACTGGCCTGAGGTGGAGCGCATCTGCCGCGAGCGCAACGTGCTCCTGGTGTGCGACGAGGTGATCTGCGGCTTCGGGCGCACCGGCGAGTGGTTCGGCAGCCAGCTCATGGGCGTCGCGCCGGACATCATCACCTTCGCCAAGGGCATCACCTCCGGCTACTTCCCGCTCGGCGGCGTGATCGTCGGTGACCGGGTGGCCGAGGGCTTCATCGAGAAGGGCGGCGAGTTCCACCACGGCTATACCTATTCCGCCCATCCCGGCGGCTGCGCGGCGGCGCTCGCCAACCTCAAGATCATGGAAGACGAGAAGCTGGTGGAGCGGGTGAAGTCGGACATCGGCCCCTATCTCCAGAACCAGTGGCTGAAGCTGGCCGAGCATCCCCTGGTGGGCGAGGCGCGCATGGTGGGCCTCATCGGCGCGCTGGAATTGACCCCGCACAAGCCGTCGCGCGCGAGGTTCGCCGCCGAGGAGGGCACCATCGGCCTGATCTGCCGCGACATCTCGCTGAGGAACGGCCTCGTCATGCGGGCGGTGCGCGACAGCATGGTGCTGGCCCCGCCCTTCACCCTCTCCCGGGCCGAGGCGGACGAACTGGTGGAGATCGCCCGCCGGGTGCTGGACCTCACCTATCAGGAGCTGAACGCGCGCCAGCTCATGATCCCGGTGCCGCGCATCGGCTCGGCCGCCCGCGCCTGAGGGCGCGATCAGCCGCCCGCCGTCAGCCAGGAGACCCGCGCCCGCCCCTTGCCGTCGCGCGCCATCAGCGGGGTGAGCGCATTGAGGATGGTGCGCATCTCGTCGGCGAGGGTGAACGGCGGGTTGACGATGATGAGCCCGCTGCCCGAGAGGGCGTCGAGCGTCCGCACCTCGGCGAAATCCATCTCCACGCGCAGGGTCTTGGGCAGCTTGAGCTGCGCCACCTCGCGGCGGAAGGCATCCACGGCGCGCAGGTCCTTGATGGGATACCACAGCATCACGATGCCGGTGGCGAAGCGGGTATGCGCCGCCTTCAGCCCCTCCACCAGGCGGTGGAACTCGCCTTCCTCCTCGAACGGCGGATCCACCAGCACGAGGCCGCGCCGCTCGCGCGGCGGCAAATGGGCGGTGATCGCCTGCCAGCCGTCCTGGGGCAGGATCTTCACCCGGCCCTTGGCGCGCGGATCGGCGCCGATGCGCTTCTCCAGCTTGGCGCGCTCCTCCTTGTGGGTCTCGCAGAGCAGCAGCTTGTCCTGCGGACGGGACAGCGCGAGCGCCAGCGCGGGCGAGCCCGGATAGAGCTCGCGCCCCTCGGCGCGCAGGGTGCGGATGGTGTCGAAATAGGGCGCGAGCAGGGATGCGGCCGCCTCGGGCAGCGGGGCGTCGAGCACCTTCGCGATGCCGGCGAGCGCCTCGCCGGTGCGCTGGGCCGAGGCGCCGGCAAGGTCGTAGAGCCCGGCGCCGGCGTGGGTGTCCAGCACCCGATAGGCCGAATCCTTGCGGTTGAGATAGGTGAGGATGCGGGCGAGCGCCGCGTGCTTCATCACGTCGGCGGGATTGCCCGCATGGAAGGCGTGCCGGTAGTTCATGGGCGCTTCGATAGCACAGCGGCCCTGGCGCGCGCAGGGGCGTCGCGCGTCCTCCCGCGCTCGGGGGGCAGTGGCGTCAGTTGCCCCCGCGCACCGGCGGCATGACGATGCTGTCGCGCCGGCAGGTCAGGCGGTTCACCTCGGGGCAGGTGCGGAATCCGAGGTCCCGCGACAGGCAGATGCGCACCTCGCGCAGCCGCCGCCGGTCGCAGCCCACCGAGATCATGTCGCCCTCAAGCCCCGGGTTGGCGGCCTCGAAGGCCTGCTCCACCTCGTCGGGGGAGACGGTGCGGGCGGCGTTGAGGCGGACGAACTGGGGCGGAATAGTCACCTTGGCGGAGGCCTTGCGCACCAGAGCGAAATAATCCTCGCTGGACAGCCCCGAGCAGGTGCCGTGCTTCTTCCATTCGTGGATGACGAGCTGGCGGCTCGGCATCACGTCCAGCATGGAATTGACCAGCGGGTTGGGCACATAGGGCGCCGGGCGGGCGCAGGACTGGGGAAAGCCGCGCTCGTATTGCGGCCACAGGCCGTGCACCACGAAGGCATAGGGCCGCACGCGGGAGCATTGCGGCTCGTCGTCGGCCCGCCCGCCCTCGGCCTCGCAATAGGCGGGCGACCAGGACAGGGACAGGACGTAGAAATCGAATTCGCCCGGCACATCGCGCTGCCGCGCCGCGAGGGGGCCGGCGAGCAGCCCGGCGGCGAGAATCAGCACGGCCGCAAAGAGCGCCTGATGCCCGCCGGTCCGGTTGCGGGAAACGCCGGGCCGGGGAGGTGACCGCCAGGGCCGGGACAGGGCGCCGCGCAACCGGAGCAGGCCGGTCACGGCCGCGCCATCTTGCAGGACGGGGCGTAGGCGAAGTTGTGATCGAGGCCCATGATGCACCACTCGACGCCCCAGGTCCAACCGATGAAGCTGCCGTCCTCGATGATGGAAAAATAGACGGCACGGCGGCGGTTGTCGGAGGTCAGGGCGCGGGCGCTGCAATAGCGGCGCGGCAGATAGGCCGGGCCCCAGGGCCGGAAGGCGATCTCGTTGACCCGGTCGAGCTCCACCACGCGCAGGCCGGTGTGCCAATACATCTCGTCGGTCTCGGCGAAGCGCTTGGCGATGAGCTCCAGCGCCTTGGGCTCGGCGCACACCGGCACGTCGCCGCTGTATTCCGGGCCGGACAGCCAGAAGTTCTTCTCGAGCAGGGTGGCAGCCCGGGCGGCCGGCGCGCCGAGGCCGAGCGCGATCAAGGCGAGGGCGCCGAGGACGGCGGCAAGCAAGGTCGCGCGCCCCGCCGCGCCCCGGGAACCGGCCGTTGGCACCAAAGCGTGATCCTGCATCGTCCTCTCCAGTCCCTCTGCCCGTCCCGCGCCGGCGCCCCTTCCGGCTGGACGTATTCCGGCCGGACGATGGGATGCCGTGGAAAGCCGGTCAAGCGCAGGAGAGCCACACTTGGCGGGAAAAATGCGTCGCGCCCCATGCCGGCGGGGAATTCCGCCGCGCCCACGGCACGGGGGTCGGATTTCCCGCCGGCCGGGATAGAATGGCGCGACGGGCCTCGGCCGAGGATTCGGCGCCGCGGCGGTTGACGCGGGCGCGGCCGACCCGTTTCTAGGCGCGAGACAGGAGCCTCCGGAGGCCATCATGACCGATCCCGGCCGCGCGTCACATCTTGAGCCGTCCGGAGCGAGCGCCGTGCGCGAGCGCTTCGCCGACGGGCGCGCGGCGGCCCTCGCCCTGCGCCCCGATCAGCCGGTCTACTGCTTCCGCCCGACCGTGCTGGCGGCCGATGCGCGCAGCTTCCTCAAGGCCTTTCCCGGCAAGACCGCCTATGCGGTGAAGACCAATGGCGAGCCCATGGTGCTCGACGTTCTGGCGCGGGTGGGGGTGAACGCCTTCGACGTGGCGAGCCCGGCGGAATTCGCGGCGGCGCGCGCGGCGGCCCCGGGCGCCGAGCTCCTCTACATGCACCCGGTGAAGGCGCAGTCGGACATCCGCCTAGCGCTGGAGCAGTACGGCATCCGCGTGATGTCGCTCGATCACGAGGACGAGGTGGCGAAGATCCTGCGCATCGTGCGCGGCCTCGATCTCGACCCGCACGATCTCACCTTGTTCGTGCGCATCGCCTCCAAGGGCGACGCGGCCTATGAGCTGTCGAAGAAGTTCGGCGCCGCGCCGGGCCATGCGGCGGAGCTGCTCGAGCGCATCCATGACCTCGGCATCCGGTGCGGCCTGTGCTTCCACGTGGGCAGCCAGGTGGAGGATGCCCTCACCTACGAGCGGGCCGTGGCCCTCGCCGCCGAGGTGCGCGATGCGGCGCGGGTGCCCATCGCCGCCCTCGACGTGGGCGGCGGCTTTCCCGCGCCCTATGCCGCGGACCCGCGCCGCCCGGCCCCGCCCATGCCGGAGCTGGACGGCATCATGGCGCGTCTCATGGCCGCGGTGGAGCGCTTCGGCTTTGCCGACACGCCGCTGGTGGCGGAGCCGGGGCGGGTGATCGTGGCGCGGGCCTTCTCGGTGATCGCGCGGGTGCTGCTGAAGAAGGGCCAGCGGCTCTACATCAACGACGGCATCTGGGCCTCGCTGTCGGATTCCTGGACCGGCAAGATCGTCCTGCCGGTGCGCCACATCCCCGATCCGGCGCGACACCTGCGCCGCACCGGGCGGGCCGACCAGATCGCGCCCTTCCGCATCTACGGCGCCACCTGCGACAGCGTGGACGTGCTGTCGCGCCCCTTCTATCTGCCGGAGACGGTGGATACCGGCGACTGGATCGAGATCGGCCACATCGGCGCCTATTCCCTCTCCCTGCGCACCCATTTCAACGGCTTCTACCCGGACACCTTCGTCGAGGTGGATGCGCCGTTCGAGGCGGGTGAGGCGCCCCAGGGCTACGCCGAGCCGGAGCGCCGCATGGGGGTGGACGTGGAGGCCTGAAGGCGGGACGTCAGAACCAGATCCTGGCGTCCTCCAGCCCCTTGTAGAGGCCGGCCACCTGCTCGCCATAGCCGTTGTAGAGCAGGGTGGGGCGCCGCTCGCCGGTGGCGATGTCCTCCTCGCTCGCCTGGCTCCAGCGCGGATGGGGCACCTTGGGGTTCACATTGGCCCAGAAGCCGTATTCGGAGCCCTGCACCTCTTCCCAGTAGCCGACCGGCTGCTTGTCGGTGAAGGAGAAGCGCACGATCCCCTTGATCGACTTGAAGCCGTATTTCCACGGCAGGGCGATGCGCAGGGGCGCGCCGAACTGGGCCGGCGCCGGCTTGCCGTAGACGCCGGTGACGAGGAAGGCGAGCTCGTTGGTGGCCTCAGCCATGGTGAGGCCCTCCACATAGGGCCAGGGATAGCGGAAGTCGCGCTGGTTGGGGGCGACCTTGGGGTCGAGGAAGGTCTCCATGCGCACGAACTTGGCGCCGGACAGGGGCTTGGCGTAGTCCACGAACGCCTTCATGGGAAAGCCGGTCCACGGCACCGCCATGGACCACGCCTCGACGCAGCGGTGGCGGTAGAGCCGCTCCTCCAGGGGGAAGCGGGCGAGGAGGTCGTCGATGCCGATCTCGAACGGTTTCTCCACCAGACCATCCACCTTTACCACCCAGGGGCGGCGGGCGAAGCGGGTCATGGAAGGCGCCACGTTTTTGCCGTAGCTAAACTCGTAATAATTGTTCACCGTGCTGGACTTGGCCTCCGGTGTGATCGGCCGGTCCAGGGTGAAGGTGTCGGAACGCTTGGCGGGGTAGAGATGGGCGGACGGATCCGGCACTTCGGTGACGCGCTGGGCGAGTGCGGCGGTGGGCGCGAGGGCGGCCGGCACCAAAGTGCCGGGCAGCGCAATGGCGCCGAGTGTGCCCGCGCCCGCCTTCAACATGGCGCGGCGCGAGAGATAGACCGCCTCGGGGGTCGCCGTGGCCTCCGGCAGCTCCCAGCCCCGCCTCCTGACGATATGCATCGCTCCTGTCCTCCGATGGCGCGGAGGATTGCGGCGCCGGCCCGCGGCAGCAAGTCAAAGCCCCGTGTCCCGTGTTCCATCGGATACAGCTTTCGCACGGGGTGGCGGACTGACGCGGCAGGTGGCGGATTTAGCTGTTGCGACCATCGATTGCGGTCTGGTTTGGTGTGGCCGCAGGCCACGGGCTCAATGCGTCCTGGGGCGGAAGCGGCGGTGGTGCCCGCTTCCGGTCGGGCAGCGTGACGACAGGACGGTTCATGACCGATACGGCAGCCCCCTTGGAGGGGCGGGTGACGCTTCAGAGCCTTGCGGCGGAGCTCGGACTATCGACCGCAACCGTATCGCTCGCTCTGCGCGCGAGCCCGGTGGTGGCCGAGTCCACGCGCCTGCGGGTGCAGGAGACCGCCCGGGCGCGGGGCTATGTCGCCAACCGGGCGGCGGCGGCGCTGCGCACGGCGCGCACCAACATCATCGGCGTCGGCCTGCACGATATCGTCAATCCCGCCTTCGCCGAGCTGCTCGAGGCCATCGAGAGCGCCCTTTCGGCGGCCGGCAAGACGGTGCTGCTGGGCGTCGGCCGGGAGGATGTGGCGCGCCAGGCGCGGGCCCTGAACACCCTCGCCGAATACCGGCCCGATGCGGTGATCGTCTGCCCCGTGGCCTGGTCGACGGCGGAGGATCTCGCCTGCCTCGCGGCCACCGGGACCGCGGTGGTGCAGGTCACCCGCGAGATCGAGGACGCGCCGTTCGACTTCGCCGGCTCCGACGACCTGCGCGGCATGTCCATGGCGGTGGAGCACCTGATCGCGCTCGGCCACCGGCGCATCGCCATGATGGGCGGCTTCGAGGGCGTGTCCACCGGGCGCAAGCGGCTCGCCGGCTATCGCGCCGGCCTCGCGCAGGCGGGGCTGCCCTTCCTGCCCGAGCTGGTGATCTCGGCGCCCGGCCACCGCGAGGAAGGACGCATCGCCATCGACCGCCTGCTGGCGCTCGATGAGCCGCCCACCGCCGCGGTCTGCTTCAACGACCTGACCGCGTTCGGCGCGGTGATGGGGCTGCAGGCGGCCGGGCTCACGGCCGGCCGGGACTTCTCGCTCGTCGGTTTCGACGAGATTGCCGAGACCGCGCTCTGGCATCCCGGCCTCACCACCATCGATGCCCGCATCGCCGATTACGGGCACGAGGCGGCCAAGCTCGCCCTGGCGCGCATCCTTCATCCGCGGCGCGCGGTGGAGCGCGTGGTGCTGGAACCGCGCCTGGTGGTGCGCGCCTCCACCGGCGCGCCGGCTTCGGTGAAGCGCCGCCCGTTGTAGGTCCCGGCCCATGGTCATCGCTGTGAGCCGTCCGGACGACCCGCGCATCGCGGACTATCGCGCCGTGCGCGAGCGCGACCTCGTGGGCCGCGAGGGCCGCTTCATGGCCGAAGGCGAGGTGGTGCTGCGCCTGCTGCTGGGCGGAGCGCGGCATCGCCCGCTCTCCCTGCTGCTGTCGCAGGCCCAGGCCGAGCGCCTTGCCGCCCTGGTCGAGACCCTCCCGCCCGACCTGCCGGTCTATGTGGCCGGGCAGGAGGTGATGGATGCCGTGGTCGGGTTTCCCATCCATCGCGGCATCCTGGCGCTGGGACAGGCGGCGCCCGCGCCGGCAGCCGGGGATCTCCTGGCGGGGCTCGGGGCGGAGGCGCTGGTGGTGGGGCTGGTGGGGCTCGCCAATCACGACAATCTCGGCGGCATCTTCCGCAATGCCGCGGCCTTCGGGGCGGACGCGGTGCTGCTCGACGCCACCTGCTGCGATCCGCTCTACCGCAAGGCGATCCGGGTTTCGGTGGGGGCGTCCCTGAAGGTACCGTACGCGCGGGTGCCGGACGGCCTCGCCATGGCCGCGCTGCTGCGGCGCCACGGCTTCGAGGTCCTGGCGCTGTCGCCCTCGGCCGGCGAGCGGCTCGCCGAGGTGGCACGCCCGCCGCGGGTGGCGGCGCTGTTCGGAACCGAGGGGCCGGGCCTGCCGGACGACGTGCTCGGGGCGGTGCGGCCGGTGGGCATTCCCATGGCGGGCGGCTTCGACAGCCTGAACGTCGCCACCACCTCCGGCATCGTGCTGCACCATCTGGCGCGGTGAGGCGCCCGGCGGCGCTCAGTCCTGGGTCGAGCTTTCCCAGCCGGCGTGGCGCACATGGGGCAGGAGCGCGAGCGTCTTGACCACGGTGTCCAGCTCGTCGCGCTCCACCGCGGTGCTCACCAGCCGGGCCACCAGCTCCATGATCTCGTCGCCCTGGAAGGTGGCGGTCACGTCGCCCACCGGATATTTCGCCGCCTCGAGCTGGGCGACGAGGGCGGTGCGCACGTCGTCGGCCGCCATGACGGTGGTGGTGACGCGCACCTCGTAATTCACCTCCGACGCCGCCGAGCTCAGCGGGATCCGGTCGATGATGTTGGCGGCGGGCCGCAGGATGGTGTTGCCGGCGATGACGATGAAGGTGACGAGCACGCCCTCGGCCAGCATGTCGGTGCCGGTGCAGCAGCCCACCGCGGCGGAGCACCACAGCGTCGCCGCAGTATTGAGGCCGCGCACGTTGAGGCCTTCCTTCATGATGACGCCGGCGCCGAGGAAGCCGACGCCGGTGACCACGTTGGCGGCGACGCGCATGGCATCGGTGGGGCCGCCGATGCGCGAGGCGATGTCCACGAAGGTGGCCGCCCCCACCGCCACCAGCACGTTGGTGCGCAGGCCCGCAGTGCGCTGGCGGTATTGCCGCTCGGCGCCGATCAGGGTGCCCAGCACGAAGGCCGAGCCGAGGCTCACGAGGGTGTCGAGATAATCCAGAAGATCGAAGGTTTCGATGAAGCGCACCTGGTCCCCCGCCCGTTGGCTGCGCGTTCCGGCATCCGCCCGGCGGCGGCGTTGCGGAACGATCCTCCGCCCGGATACCACAGCGCGGCGACGATCCCGCAACGCGGCATGGCCCGAGGGCCCGCTTTCCTGCGCGGACGATTGTCGGCGCACCCTGGACCTGATAAAAACCGCGCCATGACTTCCTCGTGCGCGCGCTTTCTCTTCGTGAAGCGGGCGGCCGTCTGTGCCGCCGGCCCGTTCGCGCGCACCACCATGGAATTTGCGGCGGTGCCCGATCACGTGCGCCTGCCGGGCCGCTTCTTCGGCCGCTTCACCACCGCCGCTTCGGCGATGCGTCGGCGCTGACGCCACCCTTTCGCACGTCATCGCCCTTTTGCCCCGCCGGCGCCCGCGCGCCGGGGCTCATCCCTAGGATATCCCATGAACGCACCCGCGAGCGGCCCCCGCACCCTGTACGACAAGATCTTCGACGACCACGTGGTGGCGCGGCAGGACGACGGCACCTGCCTGCTCTACATCGACCGCCACCTGGTGCATGAGGTGACGAGCCCGCAGGCCTTCGAGGGCCTGCGCACCGCCCACCGCCCGGTGCGCGCGCCGGAGAAGACCCTCGCCGTGGTGGACCACAACGTCCCCACCACCGACCGCACCCTGCCGAACCCGGATCCCGAGAGCGTGGCGCAGATCGCCGCGCTCGCCGAGAACACCAAGGAATTCGGCATCGAATATTACGACGGCTTCGACAAGCGCCAGGGCATCGTCCACGTGGTGGGTCCCGAGCAGGGCTTCACTTTGCCGGGCACCACCATCGTCTGCGGCGACAGCCACACCTCGACCCATGGCGCGTTCGGCGCGCTCGCCCACGGCATCGGCACGTCCGAGGTGGAGCATGTGCTCGCCACCCAGACGCTGATCCAGAAGAAGGCGAAGAACATGCGCGTCACCGTCTCCGGGCCGCTGCCCGAGGGCGTCGGCGCGAAGGACGTGATCCTCGCCATCATCGGCACCATCGGCACCGCCGGCGGCACCGGCTACGTGATCGAATATGCCGGCGACGCCATCACCACCCTGTCCATGGAAGGGCGGATGACGGTGTGCAACATGACCATCGAGGGCGGCGCCCGTGCCGGCCTTGTGGCGCCCGACGAGAAGGCCTTCGCCTATCTGGAGGGCCGCCCCAAGGCACCGAAGGGCGAGGCGTGGGAGAAGGCGGTGCGCTTCTGGCAGACCCTGCGCACCGACGAGGGCGCCCATTTCGACGCCGAGATCACCCTCGACGGCGCCAACCTGCCGCCCATCGTCTCCTGGGGCACGAGCCCCGAGGATGTGGTCTCCATCGAGGGCGTGGTGCCCGATCCGGAGAAGATCGAGGACGAGGTGAAGCGGGCCGCCAAGAAGCGGGCGCTGGCCTACATGGGCCTCACCGCCGGCACCAAGATCTCCGACATCAAGCTCGACCGCGTGTTCATCGGCTCGTGCACCAACGGGCGCATCGAGGACCTCAGGCAGGCGGCGGCCATCGTCGCCGGCCATCAGGTGAACGCGAATGTGAACGCCATGGTGGTCCCCGGCTCCGGCCTCGTGAAGGAGCAGGCGGAGGCCGAGGGTCTGGACAAGGTCTTCCGCGCCGCCGGCTTCGAGTGGCGCGAGCCCGGCTGCTCCATGTGCCTTGCCATGAACGCCGACCGGCTGAAGCCGGAGGAGCGCTGCGCCTCCACCTCGAACCGCAATTTCGAGGGGCGTCAGGGCTTCAAGGGCCGCACCCATCTGGTCTCCCCCGTCATGGCGGCGGCGGCGGCGATCGCCGGCCATTTCGTGGACGTGCGCGGCTGGCCGAAGGCCTGAGCCGCGGCCGTTCGCGGGGCGGGCAAAAGAAATGGGACGGAACCGGAAGGTTCCGCCCCTTGAGGTGGTCACAAATCGGAGAGCAGCGCGTCAATGCCGGGGAGAAACCACCGGCCGCGCGCCGCCGAAGATCACTGCAACAGCGAAACGAGCGTCAGAAGATCCGCGGCTTTTGCCTCATGCGGAGCGAAAAACGCAGCAATGCCAAGAATTGTCACCAGACCGCCGGTGACCGCGAGCTTACGAACCATGGTCACACTCCCCAATCGCGTTTGAAGGCGTAACGTTCGTCGCTATTAAGAGTTCCTTAACCACGACGAATAATTTCGCGCGGCGTCGAGGGAGCGGCCGACGGCAGGGGCGGCGGGTTTTCGGGCTTTTCAGGAGGCGCCATGGGGACCGATGCGGAGCACAAGGCGACGGGTGGACCGGCAGGAGCGGACGAGGCGTCCGTCGCCTCCCCGGGCGCGGATCTCTCCTGGTATCGCCGCCAGGCGCCCGGCCTCGCCGATTTCGAGGCGCTGGCGCAGGAGGCCTTCGCCCGCCTGCCGGACGGCTTCCGCCGCCTGTGCGCGGACCTGGTGATCCAGGTCGAGGACTTCCCGGGCGACGACGTGCTCGACGCGCTGGGCGCCGAGAGCGAGTTCGATCTGCTCGGCCTGTTCCAGGGGGTGGGGCTGGCGCAGGGCGGCTCCGGCCCCTCGACGGGGCAGATGCCCAACATGATCTACCTCTACCGCCGGCCCATCCTGGATTATTGGGCCGAGCACGAGGAGACCCTGGGCGGCCTCGTCACCCATGTGCTCATCCACGAGGTCGGCCACCATTTCGGCCTCTCGGACGAGGACATGGAGCGGCTGGAGGCCGCCGCGGACTAAGATGTGGAAGGGCCGGGCCCTGGCGCCGCGGCCGGCAAACCGTTCCTGAGGAGTGAGGCTGGCATGGCTGTCGATCCCACCTTGACCCATTACCGGGCGCCGCTGCGGGCGGTGCACTGGCTGACCGTGATCGCCGTGATCGTGGTGTATGGCGTGACCTATCTCGAGGACTTCTTCCCGCGCGGCACGCCGGGCCGGGCCGCGGTGTGGTGGACCCACATCTCGGTGGGCCTCACCCTGGTGGCGCTGGTGGTGGCGCGGCTGGGGCTGCGCGCGTTCGGCCCGGTTCCGGCGCCGTCGGCGCAGATCAGCCGGCCGGTCAAGATCGCCTCGCTGGCGGCCCACGCCCTGCTCTACCTGCTGCTGGTCGCCACCCCGCTGGTGGGCATCTATCTCGCCTTCCTGCGCGGCGATGCGGTGACCTTCTTCTCGCTCTTCACCATTCCCTCGCCGATCGCGGCGGACCGGCCGATGGCGCGCGAGGTGATCGAGGTGCATGAGCTGCTGGCCAACGCCCTCGTCATCCTGGCCGTTCTGCATGCCGCGGCGGCGGTCTACCATCACGTGGTGCTGAAGGACGACGTGCTGAAGCGCATGCTGCCCCAGCGCGGAGGATGATGATCGCAGGTTGTACGTTATTATATAAGATCGCGCAGTAGGTGTGAGCGTGCTAATGTTTGCCCTGTGACTGAAGGGGGCGGACATGTCTGCGAATCTGATGAGTATTGAAGCACTCAAATGGCTTTTGCCGATCGTCTTCGGAGCTCTTGTTCTTCTGATCGCCGTGATTGGCGTCATTCGGGGTGCGGGGGGATGGCAGACGGTTGTCGTGGCCGCATTCGCCACGGCTTTGGTGGGAAGTGGGCTGTTTAGAACGTTTTCGGTCACTCCAAATGGGATCGAAATCGTGACCGCGCTGACGACGACTGCGGATATCGCTGTAAAGTTGGAGAAGGCCGTTCAGGACAATGCACTAGCGATCGATCTTGTAAATAAGCGAATTGATAACGTTCTTCAGGTGAGCAAAACGATCGGCCAACCGGGCACAAATAACGAATCTCTAAAGAATGACCTGAGTAAAATACTCAATAATAGTAGTGACATATCAGCTATTATTTTGAAGCAAAAGGACCTGATTGGCAGTATATCGGATAAAAATCAGGCATTGGGGACGGCGATCGAGGGAATTAAGGCGGATAAATTTTAGCTTTGATTCCCGGGTGGATTTGGTCACACGGTTTTAGTAAGGCTTCCGGGGTTCTGAGGGAAAATCAATGGACAAGTTCACCGTACTCGAAGGCGTCGCGGCGCCGCTGAAGCTGGTCAATGTCGATACCGACATGATCATCCCCAAGCAGTATCTGAAGACCATCAAGCGCACCGGCCTCGGCACCGGCCTGTTCTCGGAGATGCGCTACAAGGACGATGGCTCGGAGAATCCCGATTTCGTCCTCAACCAGCCGGCGTATCGCAATTCCAAGGTGCTGGTGGCGGGAGACAATTTCGGCTGCGGCTCGTCCCGCGAGCATGCCCCCTGGGCGCTGCTCGACTTCGGCATCCGCTGCGTGATCTCCACCTCGTTCGCCGACATCTTCTACAACAACTGCTTCAAGAACGGCATTCTGCCCATCGTGGTGTCCCAGGCGGACCTCGACAAGCTGTTCGACGATGCCGAGCGCGGCGCCAACGCCACCCTCACGGTGGACCTGCCGGCCCAGGAGATCCGCGGTCCCGATGGCGGCGTGATCCGCTTCGAGATGGATCCGTTCCGCAAGAAGTGCCTGCTTGAGGGGCTCGACGACATCGGCCTCACTCTGCAGAAGGCCGAGACCATCGGCGCCTACGAGAGCGCCAAGGCGGGCGAGCAGCCCTGGCTCTGACGCCGCGCGTACCTCAGCGATCTTCCCAGGCGGGCGCCGTGCCGAACGGCGCCCGTTTTGTTTTCCGCGCCGCCCCGCTGCCGCGCGGCCGGGGCCGTGACGGCTTTTGCCGGGGCCGAAATGCCGTCATGATGCGGGAATGGGCCGCCGCGATCGGCAGGCTTTTGCAGTGCGGCCATTTAGTTTATATTGCATCTAATTTGCAAATAGCCCCATGCCCGATCGAGTTGGCAGGCGGGGAGGAATTTCGGAGCCATCCATGTTGCCAGGCGGCCGGCGGGTGTTCTTGTCCAGGGCGGCAGCGCTTGTCGCCGCGTGCGCCCTGTGGAGCGCCGCACCGGGAGGCCGGAGCGCGGCCGCCACACCCGATCCGGCGCCGAAGCTCAAGGTGGTGACCACCTTCACCGTGCTGGCCGACATGGCGCAGAACGTGGCCGGCGATGCCGCCATCGTCGAGAGCATCACCAAGCCCGGCGCCGAGATCCACAATTACCAGCCCACGCCCGGCGATATCCTGAAAGCCCAGGATGCGAAGCTCATCCTGTGGAACGGGCTCAATCTCGAGCTGTGGTTCGAGAAGTTCTTCCGCCACCTCGACGGCGTGCCGAGCGTGGTGCTCTCCGATGGCGTCGCCCCCATGGGCATCGCCCAGGGTCCCTACACCGGCAAACCCAACCCCCATGCCTGGATGTCCGCCGAGGCGGCGCTGATCTACGTGGACAACATCCGTGACGCCCTTGCCGCCCACGACCCGGCCCATGCGGACGTCTACCGGGCCAATGCCGCGGCCTACAAGGCGAAGATCACCTCGACCGTCGCGCCCATGCGCGCCGCGCTTCAGGCCATTCCGGCGGAGCAGCGCTGGCTCGTCACCAGCGAGGGCGCCTTCAGCTATCTGGCGCGGGATTTCGGCCTGAAGGAGCTCTACCTCTGGCCCATCAACGCGGACCAGCAGGGCACGCCGCAGCAGGTGCGCAAGGTGATCGACGCGGTGCGCGCCAACAGGATCCCGGTGGTGTTCTCCGAGAGCACCGTCTCCGCCGCCCCCGCCCAGCAGGTGGCGCGCGAGACCGGGGCGCGCTACGGCGGCGTGCTCTATGTGGATTCGCTGAGCACGCCCGACGGGCCGGTGCCCACCTATCTCGACCTGCTCCGGGTCACCTCCGACACCATCGCCCGCGGCCTCGCCGGCACCGTGCCGGCGCAGAAGGCGGAGGGCGTCCGATGAACGCGCCCGTTCCGCCCCTGGCGGAGAGCCTCGCCGGAGCCGGCGCGGGCCTCAGCGTGCAGCACCTGACCGTCACCTACCGCAATGGCAACACGGCGCTGCGCGACGCCAGCTTCGAGATCCCGCTCGGCACCATCACGGCGCTGGTGGGGGTGAATGGCTCGGGCAAGTCCACTTTGTTCAAGTCCATCATGGGCTTCCTGCACGCCGCGCGCGGCTCCATCTCCATCCTCGGCATGAGCGTCGCGCAGGCGCTGAAGAAGAACATCGTCGCCTATGTCCCCCAGGCGGAGGAGGTGGACTGGAACTTCCCCGTCCTGGTGGAGGACGTGGTGATGATGGGCCGCTACGGCCACATGAACCTGCTGCGCATCCCCCGTGCCCGCGACAAGGCGGCGGTGGAGGCGGCGCTGTTCCGCGTCGGCATGCTGGATTTCCGCAAGCGGCAGATCGGCGAGCTTTCCGGCGGCCAGAAGAAGCGCGTCTTCCTCGCCCGGGCGCTGGCGCAGGATGCGCGGGTGATCCTGCTCGACGAGCCTTTCACCGGCGTGGACGTCACCACCGAGGAGGCCATCATCGCGCTTCTGAAGGCGCTGCGCGACGAGGGGCGGGTGATGCTGGTCTCCACCCACAATCTCGGCTCGGTGCCGGAATTCTGCGACCGCACCGTGCTGCTCAAGGGCACCGTGCTCGCCTCCGGCCCGACCTCCGAGGTGTTCGTCACCAGGAATCTGGAGCAGGCCTTCGGCGGCGTGCTGCGCCATTTCGTGCTGGACGAGCGGAAGGCGGGCGTGCCCGGCGCGGTGGGCGTCATCACCGACGACGAGCGTCCCCTCGTGCTCTATCACGACAAGCCCGCCGCCAGCGGCGAACGGCCCGAGTGAGGCGGCGATGGCGGACCTGCTGCTGGAGCCCTTCGGCTATTCCTACATGCTCAACGCCATGTGGGTCAGCGCCCTAGTGGGGGCGGTGTGCGCCTTCCTCTCCGCCTTCCTGATGCTGAAGGGCTGGTCGCTGATCGGCGACGCGCTGTCCCATTCCATCGTGCCGGGGGTGGCGGGGGCCTACATGCTGGGCCTGCCCTTCGCGGTGGGCGCGTTCTTCGCCGGGGCGCTGGCGGCAGGTGCCATGCTGTTCCTCAATTCCCGCACCAAGCTGAAGGAGGATGCGGTCATCGGCCTCATCTTCACCGGCTTCTTCGGGCTCGGCCTGTTCATGGTCTCGCTGTCGCCCACCTGGGTGAACATCCAGACCATCGTGCTCGGCAACATCCTCGCCATCACGCCGGAAGACACGCTGCAGCTCGCCCTCATCGGCTTCATCTCGCTGGCGCTGCTGCTCATCTTCTGGAAGGACCTGATGGTCACCTTCTTCGACGAGAGCCATGCGCGCTCCATCGGCCTCCACCCCACCGCGCTGAAGGTGATGTTCTTCACCCTGCTGGCCGCCTGCACGGTGGCCGCGCTGCTGACGGTGGGCGCCTTTCTCGTCATCGCCATGGTGGTGACGCCGGGGGCCACCGCCTATCTCCTCACCGACCGCTTTCCCCGCCTCATCGCGCTGGCGGTGCTGATCGGCGCGGTGACGAGCTTCGTCGGCGCCTATCTCTCCTACTTCCTCGATGGCGCCACGGGCGGGGTCATCGTGGTGCTGCAGACGCTGATCTTCCTTCTCGCCTTCGTCTTCGCCCCCAAGCACGGGCTTCTGGCGGCGCGGCGCAAGGCGGCGCTGGCCCTGAAGGCCGGGGGGCTCGGCGCGCCATGATCGAGACGCTGCTCCTGCCGTTCCGCTTCGACTTCATCCAGAACGCGCTTCTCATCTCGGTGCTGGTGGCGGCGCCCATGGCGCTGCTCTCCTGCTTCCTGGTGCTGAAGGGCTGGTCGCTGATGGGCGATGCGGTCTCCCACGCGGTGCTGCCCGGCGTGGTGCTGGCCCACATGGCCGGGGCGCCCTTGGCGGTGGGCGCCTTCCTCGCCGGCATGACCTGCGCGCTCGCCACCGGCTTCCTGAAGGAGAACAGCCGGGTGAAGGAGGACACGGTGATGGGCGTGGTGTTCTCCGGCATGTTCGGCCTCGGCATCGTGCTCTACACCAAGATCCAGTCGGCGGTGCATCTCGACCACATCCTGTTCGGCGACATGCTGGGGGTGGGGCCGGAGGACATTCTGGAGAGCGGCGTCATCGCGCTGGTGGTGGTGGCGGCCATCGCCGCGAAATGGCGCGACCTGCTGCTCAACGCCTTCGATCCGGCGCAGGCCAAGGCGGTGGGGCTGCCGGTGAAGCTGCTGCACTACGGCCTGCTGGTGCTGCTGTCGCTCACCATCGTGGGAGCGCTGAAGGCGGTGGGCATCATCCTCTCGGTGGCGATGCTGATCGCGCCGGGGGCCATCGCCTTCCTGGTGACGCGGCGCTTCGGCACGATGCTGCTCACCGCCCTTTCGTTGGGGGTGGGCTGCGCGCTGGCCGGCGTCTATGCCTCTTTCTTCCTCGACAGCGCCCCGGCGCCCACCATCGTGCTGCTGATGACGGGGGTGTTCCTCGCCGCGTTCGCCGTCTCGCGGGTGCGCGCGGCGCGGGTGGAGATGCGCGAGGCGTAGGTGGCGGCGGCGATCACGTTCGCAGGATCGCCTTGACGGTCTCCCCCGCGCGGGCGTAACGCCACCGAAGGGCCGCCTCTCCTCCACGGCAGCGGCCATCGCGATGGATCGACACATGACGACGAACCCCGCCCCGGCCGCGCGCCCGGAGAATCCCAATTTTTCCTCGGGCCCCTGCGCCAAGCGTCCCGGCTGGAACCTTCAGGACCTCGCCGACGCGCCGCTCGGCCGCTCGCACCGCGCCAAGATCGGCAAGGCCAAGCTGAAGGAAGCCATCGACCTCACCCGCGAGGTGCTGCAGGTGCCGGCCGACTATCGCATCGGCATCGTGCCCGCCTCCGATACCGGCGCGGTGGAGATGGCGCTGTGGTCGCTGCTCGGCCCGCGGCCGGTGGACCTGCTGGCCTGGGAAAGCTTCGGCGAGGGCTGGGTGACCGACGTGGTGAAGCAGCTCAGGCTCACCGACGCGCGCATCCTGAAGGCCGCCTATGGCGACCTGCCGGACCTGACGCAGGTGGATTTCAGCCACGATGTGGTCTTCACCTGGAACGGCACCACCTCCGGCGTGATGCTGCCCGATGCCGGCTGGATCCCGGCCGATCGTGCCGGCCTCACCATCTGCGACGCCACCTCGGCGGCCTTCGCCCAGGCGCTCGATTTCCCCAAGCTCGACGTGGTCACCTTCTCCTGGCAGAAGGCGCTGGGCGGCGAGGGCGCGCACGGCATGCTCGTGCTGTCGCCGCGTGCGGTGGCGCGCCTGGAGAGCCACACCCCGCCGTGGCCGATGCCCAAGATCTTCCGCCTCACCAAGGGCGGCAAGCTCATGGAAGGCATCTTCGAGGGCGAGACCATCAACACCCCCTCCATGCTCTGCGTGGAGGACTATCTCGACGCGCTGAAGTGGGGCAAGGCGATCGGCGGCTTGCCGGCGCTCCAGGAGCGCTCCAACCGAAATTTCGAGGTGATCGCCCAGTGGGTGGCGCGCACGCCCTGGGTGGATTTCCTCGCCACCGATCCGGTGACGCGCTCCAACACCTCGGTCTGCCTGAAGGTGGTGGATCCCGCCGTCACCGCCTTGCCGCCCGAGGCGCAGGCGACCTTCGCCAAGGCCATCGCCGCGGGCCTCGACAAGGGCGGCGTCGCCTATGACATCGGCTCCTATCGCGATGCCCCTCCGGGCCTGCGCATCTGGTGCGGCGCCACGGTGGAGCGCTCGGACCTCCTGGCCCTGACGCCCTGGCTGGACTGGGCCTTCACCGAGGCCAAGGCGGCGCTGCTGACGACGGCGTGATCATCCCTCGCGGGAGCGCATTCAGTCGCCCCCGTCGAGCGTCGCCCAGCCCTTCGGCCCGCCGGTGGGCGGCAGGCGCCCGCGCTCGCCCTTGGCGCGCAGCATGTGGGCCTTCGCGAGCATGTGCGCGCTCACCGGCGCGGTGAGGAACAGGAACAGGGTGATCAGCAGCTCGTGCACCGAGACCTGCCCCCGGAGCGCCGCGAAATAGACCATGGAGGCGATCAGCAGGGAGCCGATGCCCAGCGTCGTCGCCTTGGTGGGCCCGTGCAGGCGGCGCATCATGTCCGGCAGCTTGGCGAGGCCGAAGGAGCCGACCAGCAGGAAGAAGGCGCCGATGAGGATCAGGCCGGAGACCACCGCCTCCACGAGCACATGCATCGCCGCCTCCTCACTCGATCACGTTGCCGCGCAGCAGGAACTTGCAGAACGCCACGGTGGAGACGAAGCCCACCATGGCGAATAGCAGCGCCGCCTCGAAATACATGGTGGTGCCCAGCGCGATGCCGAGCAGCACGATCAGCGCGATGGCGTTGATCACCAGCGTGTCGAGGGCGAGCACCCGGTCGGTGGCATCGGGCCCGGCGGCCATGCGGTAGAGGTTGAGCAGCACGGCGAGGCCCACCGCGCCGCCGGCGATGGAGGAGGCGATGGCGATCATTCGAAGATCCTCTTCAGCCGCCGCTCGTAGCGGTGCTTGATGGTGGCGACGGTGGCCTCGGGGTCGTGGGTCTCCAGGCAGTGCACCAGGAGGGCGGTGCCGTCGGCGGAGAGGTCGGCGCTGACCGTGCCGGGGGTCATGGTGATGGTGCCGGCGAGCGCGGCGATGGCCTCCGGCGTCACCAGATCGAGGGGCACGGTGACATAGCGCGTGTCGAGGCTGTCGCCGCGCCGGAACAGGATCAAATAGGCCACCTGCACGTTGGAGACGAGGATGTCCCACAGCACGATGGCGGCATATTCCAGGATGGCGAGGGGCGCATAGATGCGCGGCCGGCCCGGCCAGAAGGCGGCGGTGACGGCGGGGATCACCAGGCCGAGGATGAGGCCGAGCACGACGGCGCCGGCCGTCGCCTGATTGGCCAGGAACACCCAGACCAGGGTGATGAGCAGCGTGAGCAGCGGGTGGGGCAGGAGGCGCGCCAGCATGGTCACCGCTCCGGTTCTGCGGTGGCGGAGCGGGAGGCGGCCTCGCCCTCTCGCGCCGTCGTCCCGCCGTCGTGGGCGAAGCGCGTTTCGGGGGCGAGCACGGCGCGCACGTAAGCGGTGCGGTCGAGCGCCTCGACGGCCGTTCCGGCGAGGGTGTGGGTGATCGGCCCGGCCGCCACCGTCCAGCCGACGGTCAGGGCGAGGAGGGCGATCACCGCGATCACCGGAAGGACCGGATGCTCCGCCGCAGGTGACGGAGCGCCCCCGGCCTTGCCGCCGGCCGAGCCTGCGTCCGCTTCGCCTTCCGCCCCGTCGCGGCTGGCCCAGAACAGGACCGAGCCCGCCCGGGCGAAGCCGAGGGTCATGACGAGGCTGGTCACCAGGATCACCGTCCAGATCGCCGGCCAGGACGGCGTGCCCTCCACCGCCTGCAGGATCAACACCTTGCCGAGGAAGCCGGAGAGCGGCGGCAGGCCCACCAGCGCCAGCGCCGCGAGGAAGAACAGGCCGCCGAGCAGGTCCTCCTGCGCCATGGCGGGCGCCGGGGCGAGGCGGTCGGCCATGGCGCCGCGCCTGAGCGCGATGATGCCGGCAAGCAGGAACAGCGCCGCCCCCGCCAGGGTCGAGTGCACGAGATAATAGAGGCCGGCGGTGATCCCCGGCACGTCGAACAGGCCGATGGCGATCAGCAGCGTGCCCATGGAGGCGACGATGGCGAAGGCGGCAAGGTCCCGCAAGGTCCGCGCCCCCAGCAGCCCCACCGCGCCGAAGGCGAGCGTCACCACCGCCGCCGGCAGCACGAAGGGCACCGCCACCTCCGCCAGCGCCCCGGCCTCGGCGCCGAACACGAGGCCGTAGACCCGCAGGATGGCGTAGGTGCCCACCTTGGTCATGATCATGAACATGGCGGCGGCGGGCGCCGACGTGCCCGCATAGGTGGCCGGCAGCCACCAGTGCAGCGGCACCAGCGCCGCCTTGGTGGCGAACACCAGGAACAGCAGCAGCGCGCCGGTCTTCAGGATGGCCTGGTCGGCCGCCGGCACCTGCGGCACCACCACCGCGAGGTGGGCCATGTTGAGGGTGCCGGTGACCGAATAGATCAGCCCCACGCCGATGAGGAAGAGGGTGGAGGCCACGAGGTTGATGGCGACGTACTGGAAGCCCGCCTTCAGCCGCTGCGCCCCGCCGCCGTGCAGCATGAGGCCGTAGGAGGCGATCAGCATCACCTCGAAGAAGACGAACAGGTTGAACACGTCGCCGGTGAGGAAGGCGCCGTTGATGCCCATGAGCTGGAACTGGAACAGCGGGTGGAAATGCCGCCCCCGCCGGTCCCATCCGGCGCTGGCATAGAGCACCACGCAGAGCGCCAGCACGGCGGTAAGCACCAGCATGGTGGCCGAGAGCTTGTCCAGCACCAGCACGATGCCGAAGGGCGCCGGCCAGTCGCCGAGGCGATAGGGAAACGGGCCGCCGGCGGCCGCCTTGTCGTAGAGGAAGAGGCTGACCGCCAGCAGCGCCACGGTGGCGGCGATGGAGGCGAGGCGCTGCGGTCCGAGATGGTGGCGCAGCGCCAGGAGAAGGAAGGCCGCCGTCATGGCCGGAAGGATGACGGGGGCGATGATCCACTGGCTCATGGGCGGCCCCGCGGGGCGGCTTCGCCCTCGGCGCGCCTGCCGGGACCGTCCGGCACCGAGGAGGCGTCGAGGTCCGCCTTGTCGGAGCCGGTTTCCAGGAAGCCGCGCAGCGCCAGCACCACGATCAGCGCCGTCATGCCGAAGGAGATGACGATGGCGGTGAGGACCAGCGCCTGGGGCAGGGGATCGGTATAGCCCGGCGCGTCGGGCGAGATGATGGGCGGACGGTCGATGGCGAGCCGGCCCATGGAGAACAGGAAGACGTTCACCGCATAGGACAGGAACGACAGGCCGACGATCACCGGGAAGGTGCGCCCGCGCAGCATCAGATAGATGCCCACGGCGGTGAGGAGGCCGGTGCCGCTGGCGACGAGGATTTCCATGCGCTCAGGCCTCCTGCGGGCGGGCGCCGGCAGGCGCGGGTTCGGGCAGCGGCGCCTTGGGCGGCGGCTCCAGCGGGATGTCCATGGGCGCGGCGCTCTCCGGCGCCGGATCCACCCTCTGCTCGACCCGCGCGAGCTGGCCGAGGGAGAGCAGCATCACCCCCACCACGGTGAGGAAGACGCCGAGATCGAAGGCCATGGCCGAGGCGAGCTCGATGTCGCCTACCACCGGCAGGTGGAAGTGGCCGTGGGCGCTGGTGAGGAAGGGATGGCCGAAGGCGAAGGCGGCCATGCCGGTGAGGCCCGCCACCGCCACGCCCGCGCCGATCATCCCCTGGGCGTCGGCCTTCATGCGCTCGGCCGCCCAGGCATAGCCCGAGGCGATGTATTGCATGATGAGGGCGATGGCCACCACGATGCCGGCGATGAAGCCGCCGCCCGGCTCGTTGTGGCCGCGCAGGAAGATGTAGACGCCCACCGTGAGGGTGAGGGGCAGCAGCACGCGGGTCGCCACCACCAGGATGAGGGGATGGGCGTCCTGCGCCTCTTCCTTCGGCCGCTGCGCCTTGAGGCGGCGCACCGCGGCGCTCTTCAGCACCAGGTCGAGCAGCGCGTAGATGGAGATGGCGGCGATGCCGAGCACGATGATCTCGGCGAAGGTGTCGTAGCCGCGGAAGTCCACCAGGATGACGTTCACCACATTGGTGCCGCCGCCGCCGGGCTTGGATTCGGCAAGGTAGTAATCGGCGATGGTCGTCCCGTTGCGGGTCATCACCTGATAGGCGATGCCGGCGACGCCGAGCCCCACCGCCCCGGCCAGCAGCGCATCGCGCCAGCGCACCACCGGGCGCCGCTCGGGCGGGGTCTGCTTCGGCAGCAGGTTGAGGGCGAGCAGCAGCAGGATGGTGGTCACCACGTCCACCGCGATCTGGGTCAGCGCGAGGTCGGGCGCGGAGAACTGCAGGAAGGCGAGGGACACCACGAGGCCGACGATGCTGGTCAGGATCAGCGCGAACAGCCGCTGGGCATGCACGAACAGCACGGCGATGCTGGCCGCCGCCAAGGCGAACCAGGCGGCGAGGCCGGAGAGGCTCACCGGCAGGAGCGGCCGGTTGCCCGCCCCGTGGGAGGCGCTCCAGAAGCCGTAGGCGCCCACCGCCACGATGGCCGAGACCATGATGCCGAGATAGCGCTCCAGCGCCCCGTCGTGCAGCACCGCAAGGAAGCGGCGGGCGAAGAAGATGCAGCCATTTACCACCGCCTCGAACAGGGCCTTGGCCTCGGGCCGCGGGATGGCGCGGCGCACCTTGTCCACCGGCGCCTGGAGGAGGAACAGCAGGGCGCCGCCGAACAGCGCGATCAGGCTCATGACGAGGGCCGGGGTCACCCCGTGCCAGAGCGCGAGATGGTAGTCGGGCAGCGCGCCGCCCACCACCGCCTGGGCCGTGGTCGCCACCAGCGGCTCCACCAGGGCCGGCACGAGGCCGATGAGGATCACCGGCACCACCAGCAGCGCCACCGGCAGCCACATGCCGGGCGGCGGATCGTGCGGGTGGTGGGGATAATCGTGCCGCTCCGGCCCGAGGAACGTGCCGATGGCGAGCCGCGCCGAATAGGCCACCGAGCAGAGCGCCGCCAGGGTCGCCATCGCCGGGAACAGCCAGGGATTGTCGAGGAAGACGGTGTGGGAGGCTTCCTCCAGCATCATCTCCTTGGAGAGGAAGCCGTTGAAGAACGGCACGCCGGCCATGGAGGCAGCCGCCAGCAGCGACAGCGCGGCGGTGATCGGCATCAGCCCCATCAGCCCGCCGAGGCGGCGGATGTCGCGGGTGCCGGCCTCGTGGTCGACGATGCCCGCGCTCATGAAGAGGGAAGCCTTGAAGGTGGCGTGGTTCACGATGTGGAACACCGCCGCCACCGCCGCCATGCGGGTGCCGAAGCCCAGCAGCATGGTCATGAGGCCGAGGTGGCTGACCGTGGAATAGGCGAGGATCGCTTTCAGGTCATCCTTGAACAGGGCGATCCAGGCGGCGATCACCATGGTGGCGAGGCCGACCGGGGCGACGATGTAGAACCACTCCTCGGTCCCCGCGAGCACCGGCCACAGCCGCGCCAACAGGAAGACGCCGGCCTTCACCATGGTGGCGGAGTGAAGATAGGCCGAGACCGGGGTCGGCGCCGCCATGGCGTGGGGCAGCCAGAAATGGAACGGGAACTGGGCCGACTTGGTGAAGGCGCCTCCGAGGATCAGCAGCAGCGCCGGCAGATAGAGCGGCGAGGCCTTGATGAGGTGGCCGTTCTTCAGGATCTCGGTCAGCTCGTAGGAGCCGGCGATGTGGCCGAGGATGAGCATGCCGCCGATCAGCGCCAGCCCGCCGCCGCCGGTGACGACGAGGGCCATGCGGGCGCCCTGCCGCGCCTCCGCCTTCTTGCGCCAGAAGCCGATGAGCAGGAAGGACGTGAGGCTGGTCAGCTCCCAGAAGATGAGCAGCAGGATGATGTTGTCGGACAGCACCACGCCCACCATCGCCCCCTGGAACATCAGGAGATAGGCGTAGAACCGGCCCATGGAATCCTCGCGGCTGAGATAGAAGCGCGCGTAGAGGATCACCAGCAGGCCGATGGTCAGGATCATGGCCGCGAAGAACAGGCCCAGCCCGTCGACGAAGAAGGAGAAGGACAGCCCGATCTCCGGCAGCCAGTCGATCCGGCTCGACGGCACCTCCCCGGCGAACACCGCGGGCGCGCGCAGGAGCAGCAGCGCGAGGGCGAGGAGGGTGACGAAGCCCGTGGCGGTGGCGCAGACGTTGCGGCCCGAGCGGATGGTGAGCGGCGGAATGAGCGCGCCCGCGAACGGGATGAGCGCGATGAGCCAGAGAGCCATCGTCGGCGCGTCCTTCACATCTCGCTCAGCGGCCGATGCCGCGACGGGAAGGGCGCTCCGGCGCACCGTGGCGGACGGCGGATTGCAGGTGAGCAACCGGTCCGGGGCTGCGCTCGAAGGGTCTCCGGTCGGGTCTCCACGTCGGCTCCTCGGGAAGGTGGCGGGACGGCGGGCGGCAGGCGCGGGGAGGTGGCGGCCGCATCGCTCCCCGCCGCTCGCGGACCGGGATGGTGCGGCGCCAGATCCGCGAGACCGTTTTAAAGGACGTGGCGGTATTGTCCATGCGCGGGAGGGCGCGATCGGTGCCCAACGGCCGGATGCGGCGGGGCTCCGCCGGGCCGGGGCGCGTGGAGCGACCCGCCGGCCACCTAGCCGGCCGGTGCCGGCGCGGCCGGCGTCGCAAGGGCGCGGCGGGCCAGCATGTGGCTCTTCGGATCGTTCACCGAGCACACGGCCAGCAGCCGGTCGCCGAGGAGGTAGCGCACGGAAAACTTGGCGCCGGCCACGTCGCCCTCCACCTCGGTACGCTCATAGCCGTCCATCAGGCCGGCGATCTGCAGCTTGATGTCGTACTGGTCCGACCAGAACCAGGGGATGGGATCGTAATGCACCTCGCCACCCACCATGGCCTTGGCCGCGGCCTTGGCCTGGTCGATGGCGTTCTGCACCGATTCGAGGCGCACCCGCCGGCCATAGAGGGCGCTCGGGAAGGAGGTGAGGTCGCCCGCCGCGAAGATGTCCGGCGCGCTGGTGCGGGTCGCCGCGTCCACCTTCACGCCGTTCTCGATGGCAAGGCCCGCCTCAGCGGCGAGCTCCAGGTTGGGCAGGGCGCCCACCGCGGTGAGCACCAGATCGGCCGGCAGCACCGCGCCGCCCGCCAGCTCCACCCCGGTGACGCGATCGGTGCCCTTCAGCGCGGCCACCCCCGTGCCGAGCAGGAGGCGCACGCCGTGACCTTCGTGCAGGGTGCGGGCGAAGTCGGAGATGGTAGGGCAGGCGACGCGGGCGAGCAGGCGCGGCAGGCCCTCCACCAGGGTCACGTCGAGGCCGAGCTTCTTCGCCTTGGCGGCGGTTTCAAGGCCGATATAGCCGCCGCCGATGATGACGAGCCTCGCCCCCGGAGCGCATTCGGCGCGGAAGCGCTTCACATCGTCGATGGAGCGGATGGAATGCACGCCGGCAAGCTCCGCCCCGGGCACCGGCAGGGGCCGCGCCCGCGTGCCGGTGGCCAGCAGCAGGGCGCCATAGGCGCGCGTCGTGCCGTCGGCCAGCTCCACGCTCTTCTCCGCCGGCAGGAGGCGGGCGATACGGGTGGAAAGATGCATCTCGACGCCGTTGTCGGCATAGAATTTGGGCGCCTTCAGCTCCAGGCGGTCCTCGCTCATCTCGTCGCCGAGATAGGCCTTGGAGAGCGGCGGGCGCTGATAGGGCAGGTAAGGCTCGTCGCCATAGACGACGATCTCGCCCGTATAGCCCTCCTGGCGCAGGGAGGTGGCCGCCTGCGCCGCCGCCTGCCCGGCACCGACGATGACGAACGGCGCGCTCATTTGCCGGCGTCCAGGGCGGCGGCGACGAAATCGAGCCGGTCCTGGCCGAAATAGAGCTCGCCGTCGACGATGTAGGAGGGCGAGCCGAATACGCCGGCCGCCACCGCATCAGCGGTGTTCTTCTCCACCAGCGCCTGGGCCTCCGGGCCGGCGGCCTTCGCCGCGAGGGCGGCGCCGTCGAGGCCGACCGCGTCGGCCAGCGCGATGAGGGTGGGCAGCTCGGAGATCTGCAGGTTCTCCGCCCACACCGCCCCAAGGCAGGCGCCGATGAAGTCGCCCGCGTCGATGCCATCGGCCAGCGCCGCCGCGATCATGCGGCAGGCGGGCAGGGTGTCAGTGGGCCAGTGGGCCGGGTTCACATTGATGGGAATGCCGCGCAGCGCCGCCCAGCGGGTGACATCCTTCTTGCGATAGGCATTGCGCTGGGGCGACTGCTTGGCGGGCGCGGTGGAGCCGCCTTCGGCGAACACCTTCAGGATGTCCACCGGCCGCCAGACGATGCGGGCGCCGCGCTCCCGCGCAATGGTCCTGAGGCGCTCGTGCCCCAGATAGGCATAGCCCGACTGCGGGCTGAAGAAGCAGGTGATCTCGGCCACGACGACGGCCCTCTCATTGGCTCGGCGCGGCGGAGGCGCCCGGTTCCCCATGCCGCGCCGGCGCCTTGTCCGCCGGGGAGGCGGCGGCCCGCGCCAAAGCGATGCCTGAGTGTGCAGGCGCGAATGGTGGGAGCCGCGCCCGCTGCCGTCAAGCTTGCGATGGGAGGGCGCACTTCGCTCTGGCCCGGCGCGGCGAATTTCGCCAGCATAGGGGAAAGGCGGAGCGCCGCGCTTCGCCGTCCGTCCGCGTCCTGCGGATGGCAAGGGGCCGCCGGCCGGCAGCCCGCAAATGACCGGGAGGAAGAAGGGAATGCAGATCCGCGCCGCCGTGCTGCGGTCGTCGCCCGTGGCGAAGCCCTATGCCGAGACCAAGCCCCTCACCATCGAGACCATGACGCTCGCCCCTCCCGGGCGCGACGAGGTGCTGGTGAAGATCGCCGCCGCGGGCCTGTGCCATTCCGACCTCTCGGTGATCAACGGCGACCGGCCGCGCCAGACCCCCATGGTGCTGGGCCACGAGGCGGCCGGCGTGGTGGCGGAGCTCGGCGCGGGCGTCGACGACCTCGCCGTGGGCGACCACGTGGTGATGAGCTTCCTGCCCACCTGCGGCCATTGCCTCTCCTGCCTCGACGGGCGGGCCCAGCTATGTGAGCCGGGCCAGAAGTCCAACGGCGCGGGCACCCTGCTTTCCGGGGCGCGGCGCCTCACCTGCGACGACGGCACTGACGCCTATCACCTGTGCGGCGTCTCGGGCTTCGCCGAATATGCGGTGATCTCGCGCCGCTCCATCATCAAGATCGATCCGGAGATGCCGCTGACGGAAGCCGCTTTGTTCGGCTGCGCGGTGATGACCGGCGTGGGCACGGTGGTGAACACCTGCCAGGTGAAGCCGGGCCAGAGCGTCGCGGTGGTGGGGCTCGGCGGCGTCGGGCTCGCGGCGGTGATGGGGGCGCTGGCGGCCGGCGCCGAGCGCATCGTTGCCCTCGACCTCTCGCCGCAGAAGCTGGAGCTCGCCCGCAGCCTCGGCGCCACCGACACCTTCCTCGCCACCGCGCCCGACGTGGTGGATGCGGTGCGCGAGGCGACCTCCGGCGGCGTCGATCATGCGGTGGAGATGGCCGGCTCCGCCCAGGCGCTGGAGATGGCCTACAAGATCACCAGGCGCGGCGGGGTGACGGCCACCGCCGGCCTTGCCAATCCCAATGCGCGCATCTCGCTGCCGCCGGTGCATCTGGTTGCGGAGGAGCGTACCCTCAAGGGCAGCTACATGGGAAGCTGCGTGCCGCCGCGCGATATCCCCCGCTACATGGCGCTGTTCCGGCGCGGCCGGCTGCCGGTGAACAAGCTGCTCTCCGGCACCGGGCCGCTGGAGGACATCAACGCCGCGTTCGACAAGCTCGATCGCGGCGAGGTGGTGCGCCACGTCATCACCTTCTGAGGCGTGCGGCCGGCGGCGCGGCGGGGTCAGCCCGCCGCGAAGTCGAGCCCGATGTCGAGGATGGGCGCCGAGTGGGTGATCCAGCCCACCGAGATGAGGTCCACGCCGCTGGCGGCGATGGCCGGGGCGGTCTCGCGATTGACCCGGCCCGAGGCCTCCGTCAGCAGGCGCCCGCCCACCATCTGCACCGCCTCGCGCAGCACCTCGGGCGTCATGTTGTCGAGCAGCACGGCGTCCACGTCGAGGGTGAGCACTTCCTCGAGCTGGGCGAGGGTATCCACCTCGATCTCGATCTTCACCATGTGGCCGACGTAGGCCTTGACCCGCTCGTAGGCCGGGCGGATGCCGCCGGCGATGGCGATGTGGTTATCCTTCACCAGGACCGCATCGTCGAGGCCGAAGCGGTGGTTGGAGCCGCCGCCGGCGCGCACCGCGTATTTCTCCAGCGGGCGCAGGCCCGGCGTGGTCTTGCGGGTGCAGGCGATGGCGGCGCGGTGGCCTTTCACCGCATCCACCAGGGCCGCCGTGGCGCTGGCGATGCCGGACAGCCGGCACAGGATGTTGAGCGCGGTGCGCTCGCCGGTGAGGATGCCGCCGGCCGGCCCATCCACGGTGGCGATCACGGTGCCGGGGTTCACCACCGTGCCGTCGGGCTCCTTCACCTCGAAGCGGATCGCCGGATCCATGAGGCGGAAGGCGAGGCGGGCGGCATCGAGGCCGGCGACGACGCCGTTCTGCCGCGCCGTGAAATCCATGCGGGTGGTGAGGCCGTCGGTGACGATGGCATCGGTGGTGATGTCGCCGGCGCGGCCCAGGTCCTCCAGCAGCGCGCCGCGCACGACGGGCTCGATGAGGATCTCGGGGAGGGGGGTGAGGGCCGGGGCAGGGCGCGTCATCGGGCGTCTCCGTTTCGCTGCTGGCTGGGCCGGCCGGAGCGCTGGTGCCGGCGCGGCCATCGCCTGGGATGGGAAGGGCGCGCGGCACTCCGTTGGGTTCCCGCCCATTGCTCCGGGCCGCGCTCCTGGACGCGCGAGGCGTAGCAGAGAATGCGGGGCGGAGCATCCTGCCGTCGGGGCGATGGGAGGAAAGGCGCCGGCCGCGGGCCCTGGCGCGCGCTTTCGATCGAGGGGAAGCGGCCGGCGGGCGCGAGCGAATCAGCCGATCCGGTCGGCATGCGCCGACGCTGCGCCGCAGGGGCGTTCCGGCCGCGGGCCTCTCGGGCGGGGAGAAAGCGGCCGGGGAGAAGGCGGGCAGAGAGAAGGCGATCGGGGGACCGCCTCTCACGCCGACGCCCGCCTACCCGTGCTCAGGCGGCGGGGATGCCTTCACGCCCTGTGCCGGGCACGGGCGGGAGCGTTAGTCCGCTGCGAGCCGCCCGGTGTCCTGGTAGGCCGCGATCCACTTGTGGATCTCGCGGACGTGCTCGGTCTCCTCCTCGAAGAATTCCTTCGCGAGGATGCGGATCTCGGGATCGTCCGTCGTTTCGAAGATCGACTTGTAGTAGCGCAGGCTCGCCTCTTCGGCGTCGCGGGCGATCTCCAGCGCCTGCCCGCGCCCGATGAACGGGTCGGCCGCCCAGATGCCGGCGGTCTCGGGGCTTTCGAGATCCGGCCACTCGTATTCCTCGGCCTTCAGCTCCGGCATGTCGCGGAACATCGAGCGCGACCGGGCATCGGCCAGGTGCAGCCGCGAATAATCCGACAGGCGCCGGAACAGGCCGGCGACATCGCCGTTGCCGCAGCTCTGCATGACATCGGCAAGCTCACCGAAGCGAAGGGCGGCCTCCTCCTCGAGCTTGACGGCGTAAGACAGGAATTCCTCGACTGTGTTCAATGGTTCACCCTTCCGGTCGATCAAGGGGGCGCGCGGCGCTTCGGGGCGTGGCGGGTGCCGCGGGGCGCCCGCCACATCCGTCGCCTCACGCCTCGGCGGGGCAATACTCGTAGTGGATGATAACCTCTTCCTCGCGGGCAATGAACTGGCAAGCGAGGCGATAGGGCGGCGCGATGTCGTTGATCTCGGCGTCCTTGATCTGCTCGTCGGTGATCTTGCCGAGTTCCTTGAGCTTGGCCTTCTCGCGCTCGGTCAGGGCGATCGCCATCCGGGGCTTGCCGTCCACATACTCGACCCGGATGAGGCAGGAGCCGCACTCGCCTTCCTGGCATTCGAACGGGATCTGCACGCCGTTCGCCTTGGCGACGGTGAGGATCGTCGAAGTGTCGCCGGCGGTGGCGTAGGCGCGCTTGTCCTTGGTGCTGGTCGAGCGAAAGGTAATGATGGGCATGGAGTTTCCAATCGTCAGCAGTTGAAACGCGAAGGGTATTCCGGTGCCATGATGATCGCTGAGCGGACGGCGTGCGTCCCCCGGATCTGCCACAGAATTAATATTTCCTTTTAGCAGTTCCAAACTACTGTATTTTTGATCCAGATCACGCCCGAGAACATTATTTTTCATTTTGCATGTGCGAATAAACTATTTTGCAAGTGCAAATAATATGGCGCGGCGCAGTCCTGCCGCACGGCATGCGGGTGGAACGGAGCCGGTTCGCCGGCCGGGATTTTCGCGCCCGTGCGGGTGCGGCGCGGGATGCGCAAACAAAAAGGGCGGCCTCTCGGCCGCCCTTCGTTCCTGAGGAGATGGGGCCTGCCGATCACTCGGCCGCGCCGGCCTCGTCGCCGGTAGCCGCGGGAGCGGCGGCCTTGGCGGCTTCCCGCTCGGCCTTCTCCTTGGCTTCGATGTCCTCGCCGGTGGTCTGGTCCACCACCTTCATGGACAGGCGGGTCTTGCCGCGCTCGTCGAAGCCCATGAGCTTCACCTTCACCTTGTCGCCTTCCTTCACCACGTCGGACGGCTTGGCGACGCGCTCCTTGGCGAGCTGCGAGACGTGCACGAGGCCGTCCTTGGAGCCGAAGAAGTTCACGAAGGCGCCGAAGTCCACCACCTTCACGACGGTGCCGTCATAGATCTGGCCGACCTCCGGCTCGGAGGCGATGGACTTGATCCAGTTGATGGCCGCCTTGATCGACTCGCCGGAGGCGGAGGCGATCTTGATGGTGCCGTCGTCCTCGATGTTGATCTTGGCGCCGGTCTTCTCGACGATCTCGCGGATCACCTTGCCGCCGGAGCCGATCACTTCGCGGATCTTGTCCACCGGGATCTGCATCACCTCGATGCGCGGGGCATGCTCGCCCAGCTCGTCGCGGGCGGTGGAGAGCGCCTTGGCCATCTCGCCGAGGATGTGGGTGCGCCCGTCCTTCGCCTGGGCGAGGGCCACCTTCATGATCTCCTCGGTGATGCCGGCGATCTTGATGTCCATCTGGAGCGAGGTGACGCCCCGGTCGGTGCCGGCGACCTTGAAGTCCATGTCGCCGAGATGGTCCTCGTCGCCGAGGATGTCGCTGAGCACGGCGAACTTCTCACCCTCCAGGATGAGGCCCATGGCGATGCCCGCCACCGGGCGGCGCAGCGGCACGCCCGCATCCATCAGCGCCAGCGAGGAGCCGCAGACGGTGGCCATGGAGGACGAGCCGTTGGACTCCAGGATCTCGGAGACCACGCGCAGGGTGTAGGGGAACTCGTGCTTGGCGGGCAGCATCGGGTGGATGGCGCGCCAGGCGAGCTTGCCGTGGCCGATCTCGCGGCGGCCGGGCGAGCCCATGCGGCCGGTCTCGCCCACGGAGAAGGGCGGGAAGTTGTAGTGCAGCAGGAAGTGCTCCTTGTAGGTGCCTTCCAGGCTGTCGATGAACTGCTCGTCCTCGCCGGTGCCCAGCGTGGCCACCACCAGCGCCTGGGTCTCGCCGCGGGTGAACAGGGCCGAGCCGTGGGCGCGGGGCAGGATGCCGACCTCCGAGACGATGGGGCGCACGGTGCGCACGTCGCGGCCGTCGATGCGGATGCCGTCGTCGAGGATGTTCCAGCGCACGATGGTGGCTTCGAGGTGCTTGAACACGTCGCCGATCACCTGGGCGGTCGGCACGCTCTCGCCGGTCAGGGCGAGCTCGGCGTAATAGGTCTTCACCTTGGCCTTGGCGGCGCCGACCGCCTCGTAGCGGGCCTGCTTCTGCTTGATCTTGTAAGCCTCGCGCAGGTCGTGCTCGGCGATCTCCTTGACCTTCGCCTCGATGGCGGAGACGTCTTCCGGCTGGAAGGCACGGGGCTCCTTGGCCGCCCTCTCGGCGAGGCGGATGATGGCCTCGATCACCGGCTGGAAGTGGCGGTGGCCGAACATCACGGCGCCCAGCATGATCTCCTCGGGAAGCTCCTTGGCCTCCGATTCCACCATGAGCACGGCGTCGCCCGTGCCGGCCACCACGAGGTCGAGGGCGGAATCCTTCACCTCGTCCACGGTGGGGTTGAGCACATATTCATTCTCGGTGAAGCCGACGCGCGCGGCGCCCACCGGGCCCATGAAGGGCACGCCGGAGAGGGTCAGCGCGGCGGAGGCCGCCACCATGGAGACGATGTCGGGATCGTTCTCCAGGTCATGGGCGAGCACGGTGATGATCACCTGGGTGTCGCACTTGTAGCCGTCGGGGAACAGCGGGCGGATCGGCCGGTCGATGAGGCGGGAGACCAGGGTCTCCTTCTCCGAGGGACGGCCCTCGCGCTTGAAGTAGCCGCCGGGGATGCGGCCCGCGGCGTAGGTCTTTTCCTGGTAGTTGACGGTGAGGGGGAAGAAGTCCTGCCCGGGCTTGGCCTCGCGGGCGGAGACGACGGTGGCGAGCACCTTGGTGTCGCCATAGGTGGCGAGCACCGAGCCGTCGGCCTGACGGGCCATCTTGCCCGTCTCGAGCGTCAGCGTGCGACCGCCCCAGTCCAGCTCTTCGCGGTGGATATCGAACATGCGTTTTATCTTTCTCGTGTCTGGCAAAGCAGAAAAGCCATGAGCAAGACGGCCGGACGCGCCGCGCGAAGCCGCCCTTTCAGCAAGCGGCTCCGACGGTTGCGTCCGGCGATCCTGCCATGGCTCGTCCTGTCTTCGCGGATCCGCAGCCGGCCCCATGCCCGCTGCGATGGCGCACTGTCAGGAGTGCGGGCGGCCCGGCGCACCACGTCCGGGCCGCGGTCCGAAGCGTCAGCGGCGCAGGCCGAGACGTTCGATCAAGGACTTGTAGCGCCCCTCATCCTTCTTCTTCAGATAGTCGAGAAGGCTGCGGCGCTGCGAGACGAGCTTTAGAAGCCCGCGGCGCGAATGGTTGTCCTTGTGGTGGGACTTGAAATGCTCGGTCAGGTTCACGATCCGCTCGGTGAGGATCGCCACCTGCACTTCCGGGGAGCCGGTATCGCCGCCCTTGGTGCCATAGTCCTTGATGAGCGTCTGCTTGCGCTCGGCCGTGATCGACATCGGATGTCCTTTCTTAAGGAGGAATGGGATGGGCGCCGGTCCGGTCCGCGCCGTGCGGAACGGGTGGGTCGGCGCACCGTCGGCCGGGCCGGGATGTCGTCCAGCGCGGTCGATGACGCAAACGCCAATTGCGGCGCCCGGAAGCACCGCATTGGTCGGGCGACTATACAGATTTTGCCTTCGAGGGCCAGCGGAATGTGAAATGCGCCGTTCGCGCCCGCGGTTGCAGGCTCAAAAGCAGCTCACGAACTCGCGGTAGACCCATCCGATGGGCTTTCCCTGGGGATAGCTGCCGACCCGCACCCAGGGGTTGCCCTTGCCGTCGTAGGCGGTGTCGAGAACCTTCACCAGAACGCCGTTCTGGATGGTGGAGATCACCTTGCCCTGAGGCGCGGTGCGGATGTTGAGCGGCGTGCCGGTGGGGTCGGTCACCCGGCAGCGGTCGTCGGCCGCCGCCGCCGAGCCGCTCCACAGCGCGCACGCCAATCCCGCCGCGAGAGCTGCCGCCCGCCCGGCCTGAAACCCGATGGAATTCGTCATGATGCTGCCCCCCGAAGGCCCGCGCCGCCGCGGTAGATACCTCTCCTGTCCGCCGGGCCGGGGCGCAATCTAGCACGGACGCCGGTCGGGGAGAGAGCCGAGGATCGCGGCCCGCCGCGCCGCGCGGCGGCCCGCCGGCGTCCGCTCACTCCTGCTCGGGTTCCGGCCGCACCGGTGCATTTTTTCTGGAATTCGCTCCGGATTGGCAGTATAGCTGCAGTCCTCATCACATAACCCGAGGGCCTCGACGTTGAGGCCCGACGGTCGGGGAATTCAGATCCCCCGTGGCAAAGCCGCCACCAATGTCTCCCGCAGGGGAGGCCTTGGTGGCGGCTTTTTTCGTTTCGAGGCTGGGATGACAGGCGAGGCTGAGCAGGTTGCCAGGGTCCGGAGCGTCTGCCCCTATTGCGGGGTCGGCTGCGGCATCGTCATGGACGTGCGCGACGGGCGGGTGGTGAAGGTTTCCGGGGATGCGGCCCATCCGGTCAACGCCGGCCGCCTGTGCACCAAGGGCAGCTCCTGCGCCGAGCCGCTGGCGAAGGGCCGGCTCGCAGGCGCCTATGTGCGCTGGAGCCGCAAGGACGAGCAGATCCCGCTGCCCATGGCGGACGCCATCCGCACCACGGCCCGCCGCCTGAAGGTCATCATCGAGGAGCACGGGCCGGATGCGGTGGCCTTCTACGTCTCCGGGCAGATGTCGCTGGAGGCGCAGTATCTCGCCAACAAGCTGGCGAAGGGCTTCATCCGCACCCGCCACATCGAATCCAATTCGCGGCTGTGCATGGCGAGCGCCGGGGCGGGCTACAAGCTCTCCCTGGGCGCCGATGCCCCGCCCGGTTCCTATGACGATTTCGACAGGACCGACCTCTTCCTGGTGATCGGCGCCAACATGGCCGACTGCCATCCCATCCTGTTCCTGCGCATGATGGACCGGGTGAAGGCCGGCGCCCGGCTCATCGTCGTGGACCCGCGCCGCAACGCCACGGCGGAGAAGGCACATCTCTACCTGAAGATCCGTCCCGGCACGGACCTCGCCTTCCTGAACGGGCTGCTGCACCTGTTGCACGAGCAGGGCGCCACCGATGGCGATTTCATCGCCCGCTTCACCTCCGGCTGGGAGGAGGTGGCGGCGCAGCTTGGCGATTATCCCCCGGAGCGGGTCCGCGACCTCACCGGCATCGCCGAGGACGAGCTGCGCGCGGTGGCCCGCGCCATCGCCGAGGCCAGGGCGGGCAACGGTTTCGTCACCTGCTGGACCATGGGGCTCAACCAGAGCAGCCACGGCACCGCCAACGTCAACGCCGTGGTGAACCTCCACCTCGCCACCGGCGAGATCTGCAAGCCGGGCCGCGGTCCCTTCTCCCTCACCGGCCAGCCCAACGCCATGGGCGGGCGCGAGATGGGCTACATGGGCCCGGGCCTTCCGGGCCAGCGCAGCCTGCTGTCCGATGCCGACCGGGCCTTCACCGAGGCGCGCTGGGGCCTTTCCCCGGGGAGCCTGACCGCGCAGAAGACCGGCGGCACCCTGGCGCTGTTCGAGGAGATGAAGGCGGGCGGCGTGAAGGCCTGCTGGATCATCTGCACCAATCCGGTGGCCTCCGTCGCCAACCGGCAGGTGGTGATCGATGCGCTGAAGGCGGCCGAGCTGGTGGTGGTGCAGGACGCCTTCCTCGACACCGAGACCAACGTCTATGCCGATGTGCTGCTGCCCGGCGCCCTGTGGGCGGAGGCGGACGGCGTGCTGGTCAATTCCGAGCGCACACTGACCCTTTCGGCCAAGGCGGTGGAGCCCCCCGGCGAGGCCATGGCCGACTGGCGCATCATCGCCCAGGTGGCCTGCGAGATGGGCTATGGGGCCGACTTCTCCTACGCGAGCGGGGCGGAGGTGTTCGAGGAGATCAAGGGCTTCTCCAATCCCGCCACCGGCTATGACCTTGCCGGCGCCAGCCATGCGCGGCTCGCCGGGGGCCCGCTGCAATGGCCGGTCGCGGCCGAGGGCCCGGCGCGCAATCCCATCCGCTATCTCAATGACGGCGTCCACATGCCGCGCCTTGCGGCCGCCGACGGCAGCGTGCCGGAGCTGGCCTTCCCCACCCCGGACGGGCGGGCGCGCTTCGTCCCGGCGCCGTTCGTGCCGGCGGCGGAGCAGGCGGACGACGATTTCCCCTTTCTGCTCAATACCGGGCGCCTGCAGCACCAGTGGCACACGCTCACCAAGACGGGAAAGGTCGCCACCCTCAACAAGCTCAATCCCGGCCCCTTCCTGGAGCTCAATCCGGCGGATGCGGAGCGTCTCGATGTCGGCCCGGCCGATCTCGTCGAGGTGCGCTCGCGCCGCGGGCGCGCCGTGCTGCCGGCGTCCCTGAGCGAGCGCGTGGCGCCCGGGCAGTGCTTCGCGCCGTTCCACTGGAACGACGTGTTCGGCGACGCCCTCGCTATCAACGCGGTGACCAGCGATGCCATCGATCCGGTCTCGCAGCAGCCGGAGTTCAAGGTGGCGGCGGTGGCGCTCACCCGGGTCGCCGCGGCGCCCCGGCCGGTGGAGGCGCGGACGGGGGCCGAGGCCCGCGCCGTCGGCCGGGTGAACGGGGCCTGCGCCACCACGCTCGCTTCCCTGCGCTGCCTCGACGACCAAGGCGCCCCGCTGTCGTCCGTGCTCACCGCCTTCGCCGACATTGCCGGGCTTGCCCCCACCGCGAAGCTAGAGCTCGCCGCCGAGGAGAGGGCCTACCTGCAGGGCTTCCTCGCCGGCCTCGCCGTGCAGCCGCCGGGCGCGGGGGATGGCGTGCCCGTGCTGCCGCCCGGCGCGCCCGTCGGCCGGCAGACGCGGCTGCTGGTGGATGGCCTGCTGGCGGGGCTGTTCTCCCGGGTGCCCGGCGGCGCGGCCCCGCTGCCCGCTCCCTCCGGCCAGACCGTGACGCTGGCCTTCGCCTCCCAGACCGGGCGGGCGGAAGCGGCGGCGGAGGCCATCGCCGGGAGCCTGCGCGAAGGCGGGCTCGCGGTGCGGCTCGCGGGCCTCGATGCCCTCGATCCGGCGGAGCTTTCCGGAGCGGGGACGGTGCTGTTCGTGGTGAGCACCTTCGGCGACGGCGATCCGCCGGATGCGGCGACGGCGTTCTGGGCGCGCCTCACCGCGCCCGAGATGCCGGCCCTGCCGGATCTCGGCTTCAGCGTGCTGGCCTTCGGCGACAGCAGCTATGCGCAGTTCTGCGGCTTCGGCCGGGCGCTCGACGCGCGCCTCGAAGCCCTCGGGGCGAAGCGCGTCGCCCCCCGCATCGATTGCGAGCCGGACTATGAGGACGATGCCGCGCGCTGGCAGGCGGCAGTCGCGCAGGCGCTGGCGGTGAAGCCGGCGCCGGCCGGGGCCTCCACCCGCGTGAAGGACGGCGCGGCTCCGGCCTATGGCCGTACCCATCCCTTCCCGGCGCGCCTTGTGCTCAACCGGGTGCTCAATGCGCCGGGCAGCGGCAAGGAGACCCGCCAGATCGGCCTCGCCATCGGCGAGCTCGCCTATGAGGCGGGCGATGCCCTCGGGGTGATGCCGCGCAACTGCCCGCATCTGGTGCAGGAGATTCTCGGCCTGCTGGGGCTGGACGGCGCGGAGCCCGTGGGCGTCGGCCGCGGCGAGGAGCTGCCGCTGGCGGAGGCGCTGGCGAGCCGCTTCGAGATCGCCCGCATCACTCCCGACCTGCTCGGCTGGTGGAGCAAGGTCAGCGCCGACGAAACGCTGGCCGGCCTCCTGGCGGGCGAGCGCGCCGCGCTCGATGGCTGGCTCTACGGCAAGCAGGCGGCGGACCTGTTCCGCCGCGCGCCGCGCAAGGTGGCGAGCGCGGATCTCCTCGGCGCGCTGAAGAAGCTCCAGCCGCGGCTCTATTCCATCGCCTCGAGCCCGCGCGCCACGCCGGGCGAGGTGCAGCTCACCGTTTCCACCGTGCGCTATCTGTGCGAGGGGCGGCCGCGCGGCGGCGTCGCCTCCACCTTCCTCGCCGACCGGGCGGGGGAGGGGGAGGTGCCGGTGTTCATCCAGTCGTCGCCCCACTTCCGCGTGCCGAAGGATGGCGCCCGTCCCATCGTCATGATCGGTCCGGGCACCGGCATCGCCCCGTTCCGCGCCTTCCTGCAGGAGCGCGCGCTCGGCGGGGCAAGGGGGGCGAACTGGCTGTTCTTCGGCGAGCAGCACCGGGCGAGCGACTTCTATTACCGCGAGGAGCTGGAGGACTGGGCGAAGAGCGGCCATCTCACCCGCCTCGATACCGCCTTTTCCCGCGACCAGGCGGCGAAGGTCTATGTGCAGGACCGCATGCGGGAGGCCGGCGCCGAGCTGTGGCGCTGGCTTCAGGAGGGGGCGCACGTCTACGTCTGCGGCGATGCCGCGCGCATGGCGAAGGATGTGGATCGGGCGCTGGTGGAGGTGGTGGCCACCCACGGCGCCATGGCGGCGGATGCCGCGCGGGCCTATGTTGCCGAAATGGCGACAAACAAGCGTTATGTCCGGGATGTGTATTGAAGCGACGGCGAGGCGGGAGGTCGCGACCGGCGGCCGGAGCAGCTCGGGCATGAAGGTGTGATGCGGGACACGGATCTGACCATTCTGGTCATCGATGAGAACGCCATTCGTGCGCAGGTCATCGAGGAGGGCCTGCGCGCGGCTGGGCACACACGGGTGACGGTCGTGCACGAAATCCAGGGGGTCGCGCGGATCATCGAGCGCCTTGCGCCCGACGTGATCGTCATCGACCTCGAGAACCCCAACCGCGACATGCTGGAAAGCATGTTCCTTCTGTCGCGCTCGGTGAAGCGGCCCATCGCCATGTTCGTGGACCGCTCCGACAGCGCGGCCATCGAGGCGGCGGTGGAGGCGGGCGTCTCCGCTTACGTGGTGGATGGCCTCAAGCAGGAGCGGGTGAAGCCCATCCTCGACATGGCCATCAGCCGGTTCAACGCCTTCTCGCGCATGGCGCGGGAGCTGGAGGAGGCGCGCACCGAGCTGGAGAACCGCAAGGTGATGGACCGCGCCAAGGCCATTTTGATGAAATCCAAGGGTTTGAGCGAGGACGCGGCCTACAAGCTGCTGCGCACCACCGCCATGAACCAGAACCGCAAGATTGGCGAGATCGCGCAGAGCCTCGTCATGGCGGCGGGCATGCTGGAGGGCTGAGCCATGTCGCAGGATCAGGACATCCACGTCGGCTTCGTGCCCCTGCTCGATGCCGCCATCCTTCTATGCGCGGTGGAGAAGGGCTTCGCCCGCGACGAGGGGCTTGCGGTCAAGCTGTCGCGCGAGCCGTCCTGGAGCAGCGTGCGCGACCGCCTCGCGGTGGGCAGCCTCAACGCGGCGCATATCCTCGCGCCCATGCCGATCGCCGCCAACCTCGGGCTGTTTCCGCTGGCGCCCGCGCTCGTGGCGCCCATCGCCATGGGGCTCGGCGGCAATGCCGTGACGGTCTCGCGGTCGGTCGCGCAGGATCTCGCCTCGGCCGGGGCGGGCGACACCATCGATGCGGCGCGGGTGGGCCGGGCGCTGCGCGAGGTGGTGGTGGCGCGCCGCGCCCGGGGCCTCCCACCGCTGCGATTCGGCGTCGTCTATCCGTTCTCCGGGCACAATTTCGAGCTGCGCTTCTGGCTGGCGGCCTGCGGCATCGAGCCGGACCGGGACGTGGAGTTCGTGGTGCTGCCGCCGCCGCGCATGCCGGCCGCCCTCGCCGCCGGGCGCATCGACGGCTTCTGCGCCGGCGAGCCGTGGGGCACCGCCGCCGCGCATCAGGGCGCGGGGCGCATCGCCACGGTGAAGGCCAGCATCTGGCGCTCCAGCCCGGAGAAGGTGCTGGGCGTGGTCAAGCCCTGGGCCGAGGCCAATCCCGAGGCGCTCGACGCTTTGGTGCGGGCGCTCTACCGGGCGGCGCTGTGGTGCGCGGAGCCGGCGCACCGCGAGGAGCTCGCCGCGCTGATGGCGGCGCGAACCTATCTCAACGTGGATCCCGAGCTGCTCCTGCCCGGCCTCAGCGGCCGGATCGACGTGGCGCCCGGCTGGCGCGTCGGGGTGGAGGATTTCTTCCTCACCGCGGCCAAGGCGGCGACCTTCCCCTGGCAGAGCCACGCCTTGTGGTTCTACAGCCAGATGGTGCGCTGGGGCTATTGCAGCCATTCCCCGCGCAATGTGCAGATCGCCCGCGATTCCTATCGGCCGGACCTCTACCGCCGGGCGCTCGGGCCACTGGGGGCGCCGCTGCCCGGCGCGAACCTCAAGGTGGAGGGCGCGCTCACCCGGCCGACCCCCGTGGGCGCCTCCGCCTCGGGCCTGGTCCTCGGGCCGGACGGCTTCTTTGATGGGCACATCTTCGATCCGGATCGGATCGATGAGTATATCGCTACCCAGCACGCGGCTCAGGATACCGCACTGGTGAATCCGTGATCAGCTGCTGAACATTTCATGTGCAGGTGCACAGAGTGAGTATTTATCGAGGTTTGCGCGATAATCCCTCTTGCGGTGCGGGAGGAGATATGTTCTTTTAGCTCATCCACAAATTTGGCGCCCAACGAGGGGCGCCCTTGGCAAAGCCGCCAAACCGCATCGCGATCCGGATGGGATCGCGCGTCGGTTTCGCGGCTTTTTTGCTTTTTCACCCCGCTCGACCGGGGATCACCCCAATCCTCCACCAGGGCCTGACCCGAGACAGGAATGACCCGATGACCCGTGTGGTATCCAAGCCCGTTTCCCTCCTCTCCGCCGTCGCGGTCATCATCGGCTTCGCGACGCCGGCGCTCGCCGGCTCGCTGCCGGTGGAGAAGGACGAGCTGAAGCTCGGCTTCATCAAGCTCACCGACATGGCGCCCCTGGCCATCGCCAAGGAGAAGGGCTTCTTCGAGGACGAGGGGCTCTACGTGACCCTCGAGCCCCAGGCGAACTGGAAGGTGCTGCTCGACCGCGTGATCACCGGCGAGCTCGACGGCGCCCACATGCTGGCCGGCCAGCCGCTGGCCGCCACCATCGGCTTCGGCACCAAGGCGGCCATCGTCACGCCCTTCTCGATGGACCTGAACGGCAACGCCATCACCGTCTCCAACGCCGTGTGGGAGAAGATGAAGGCGAAGATCCCCGCCGGGCCGGACGGCAAGCCGCAGCACCCGATCCAGGCGAGCGCGCTCAAGAGCGTGATCGACGGCTACAAGGCGGAAGGCAAGCCCTTCAACCTCGGCATGGTCTTCCCGGTCTCCACCCACAATTACGAGCTGCGCTACTGGCTCGCCTCCGGCGGCATCAACCCCGGCTACTACTCGCCGACCGACGTGACCGGGCAGATCAAGGCCGACGCCCTGCTCTCCGTGACCCCGCCGCCGCAGATGCCCGCCACCATGGAGGCCGGCACCATCGAGGGCTATTGCGTGGGCGAGCCCTGGAACCAGGCCGCCGTGTTCAAGGGCATCGGCGTGCCGGTGATCACCGATTACGAGATCTGGAAGAATAATCCGGAGAAGGTCTTCGGCCTCACCAAGGAATTCACCGAGAAATACCCCAACACGACCCTCGCCCTCACCAAGGCGCTGATCCGCGCCGCCGAGTGGCTGGACGCCGACAACAACGCCAACCGCGAGGAAGCGGTGAAGATCCTGTCGCGTCCGGAATATGTGGGCGCCGACGCCAAGGTGATCGCCAATTCCATGACCGGCACCTTCGAATACGAGAAGGGCGACAAGCGGTCGGTTCCCGACTTCAACGTCTTCTTCCGCTACAACGCCACCTATCCCTATTACTCGGATGCGGTCTGGTATCTCACCCAGATGCGCCGCTGGGGCCAGATCCCCGAGCAGAAGTCCGACGCCTGGTACGCCGACACGGCGAAGTCCGTCTACAAGCCCGACATCTACATGAAGGCGGCCGAGCTGCTCATCGCCGACGGCAAGGCCAAGAAGTCCGACTTTCCGTTCGGCACCGACGGCTACAAGGCGCCGACCTCCGACTTCATCGACGGGATTGCCTACGACGGCAAGCACCCCAACGCCTACATCGACTCGCTGCCGATCGGCCTGAAGAGCGGCCAGAAGATCGACGGCACCACGATCACCGGCGGCTGATCCCCCGCACAGCCTCCGGTGCGGCGGATGCGGATCCTTACCCCCTCGGCCTCCGCATCCGCCGCCCTCTACGAACTGCCCCGACAGAGCGAACGAGCAGGACGAAGCCATGTCCCATATTTCCGATACTTTTGATCCCGCCGCGGCCGCCAAGGCGGCGCGCAAGGAGCGGCTCTTTCATAGCATCAATCGCGCCGCCGGCTGGCTGAACGTCTTCGGTCTCGGCTGGATCGTGCCCATCGTGAAGATCGCGGCGGGCGACAATGTTTCCGAGCAGCTCGGCGAGCTGAAGCGCCAGCTCCTCGTGCCGCTCGCCGGCATCCTGGTGTTCCTCGCCGCCTGGGCTTTTCTCGCCCCCAAGGTGCAGACCTCGCTCGGCGCCATCCCCGGCCCGCTGGCCGTGGTGCAGCAGGCCGGCGCGCTGTGGACCGACCACCTCGCCGAGCGCCAGAAGGCTGCCGATTTCTACGCCCGGCAGGACGCCCGCAACGCCCAGCTCGTCGCCGAGGGCAAGGCCGACATGGTCAAGACGCGCGCCTATACCGGCAAGCCGACCTACATCGACCAGATCGTGACCTCGCTGTTCACGGTGGGCCTGGGCTTCCTCATCGGCACCCTCATCGCGGTTCCGGTCGGCATCGCCTCTGGTCTTTCGAAGACCTTCAACGGCGCCATCAATCCTTTGATCCAGATCTTCAAGCCGGTGTCGCCGCTCGCCTGGCTGCCCATCGTCACCATGGTGGTCTCCGCGGTCTACCTCAATCCGTCCGACCTGCTGCCGAAGTCGCTGGTCATCTCGGCGGTCACCGTGACCCTGTGCTCGCTGTGGCCCACCATCATCAACACCGCGCTCGGCGTTTCCTCCATCGACAAGGACCTCGTGAACGTCGGCAAGGTGCTGCAGCTCTCCACCTTCACCACCATCCGCAAGCTGGTGCTGCCCTCGGCGCTGCCGCTCATCTTCACGGGTCTGCGCCTGTCCCTGGGCGTGGGCTGGATGGTGCTGATCGCCGCCGAGATGCTGGCCCAGAACCCGGGCCTCGGGAAGTTCGTGTGGGACGAGTTCCAGAACGGCTCGTCGGCCTCGCTGGCGCGCATCATGGTGGCGGTCTTCACCATCGGCATCCTCGGCTTCATCCTCGACCGGCTGATGTATGCCCTCCAGTCCGCCTTCACCTTCACCTCGAACCGGTGAGAGGCGCATCATGAGCACCGCCATCGTGCCCGTTCCCGGCGCCCCCATCCTCGAGGCCTGCGGCGTCGCCAAGGGCTTCGGCGAGGGCGCCCACCGCAACCAGGTCCTCTCGGACATCAACCTTCAGGTCGCCGACGGCGAGTTCATCGCCATCGTGGGCTTCTCCGGCTCGGGCAAGTCCACCCTCATCTCCCTGCTTGCGGGCCTCACCACGCCGGACGCCGGCGCGGTGCGCTTCAAGGGCCAGGTGGTGGGCGGGCCCGCGCCGGAGCGCGGCGTGGTGTTCCAGAACTACGCGCTGATGCCCTGGCTGTCCGTGGAGGCCAATGTGGCGCTCGCGGTGGAGGCGGTGCACACCTCCGCCTCCAGGGCCGAGCGGCGCGAGATCGCCCGCAGCTACATCGACATGGTGGGGCTGTCCCACGCCGTGGACCGCAAGCCGGCCGAGCTGTCGGGCGGCATGCGCCAGCGGGTCTCGGTGGCCCGTGCGCTGGCCATGCGGCCGGAGGTGCTGCTGCTCGACGAGCCGCTCTCCGCGCTCGACGCGCTGACCCGCGCCAAGCTGCAGGACGAGTTCGCCGCGATCTGCCAGAAGGAGAAGAAGACCATCGTCCTCATCACCAACGATGTGGACGAGGCCATCCTGCTCGCCGACCGCATCCTGCCCCTCACCCCGGGGCCGGAGGCGACGCTGGGCCGCTCGTTCGCCGTGAACCTGCCCCGCCCGCGTGACCGGGCCGACATGAATTCCGATCCGGACTTCATCGCCATCCGCGGCGCGGTGACCGAATATCTGCTCGACCTCGGCGCCAAGCGGCACGTGGATGCGGCGAGCCAGATCGTCCTGCCCAACGTGGTCCCCATCACCCAGAAGGTGCAGGTGGAGAAGCTGCCGGCGGCCTACACCAAGCGCGCCCAGTCGCCCATGGAACGGCGCTACGTGGAATTCTCCGACGTGCGCAAGGTCTATCCGACCCCCAAGGGCCCGCTGACCGTGGTGGACGGCTTCGACCTCAAGATCAACAAGGGCGAGTTCATCTCCATCATCGGCCATTCCGGCTGCGGCAAGTCCACCGTCCTGTCCATGGCGGCGGGGCTGAACTCGATCTCCTCGGGCGGCATCATCCTCGACGGCCGCGAGGTTTCTGGCGCCGGGCCGGACCGGGCCGTGGTGTTCCAGGCGCCCTCGCTGATGCCGTGGCTGACCGCGCGCGAGAACGTGGCCCTGGGCGTCGACAAGGTCTATCCCGACGCCAGCTCCGCCGAGCGGCGCGACGTGGTGGAATATTATCTCCAGCGGGTCGGCCTCGGCGATGCCATGCACCGGCTCGCCGCCGATCTTTCCAACGGCATGAAGCAGCGCGTCGGCATCGCCCGCGCCTTCGCCCTCTCGCCCAAGCTGCTGCTGCTCGACGAGCCCTTCGGCATGCTCGACAGCCTCACCCGCTGGGAACTGCAGGAGGTGCTGATGGACGTGTGGAAGCGCACCAAGGTCACCGCCATCTGTGTCACCCACGACGTGGACGAGGCCATCCTCCTCGCCGACCGGGTGGTGATGATGTCCAACGGTCCGAAGGCGAAGATCGGCAATGTCATGGAAGTCAGCCTGCCGCGGCCGCGCACCCGCAAGGAGCTGCTGAACCACGCCGATTACTACGCCTATCGCGAGGAACTGCTCGACTTCCTCGAAGCCTACGAGGGCGGCGCCAATCCCGCGCCCGAGCAGCTCGCAGCCATCCAGAACAAGCGGGCCCAGCGCATCGCGCGCCAGACCGCCGAAACCCGCAAAGCCGCGGAGTGACCACCGTGACCAAGAAGCTCGTCATCATCGGCAACGGCATGGCCCCCGGCCGCATGCTCGAACACCTCTTCGAGCAGGCCCCCGGCCTCTATGACGTCACCATTTTCAATGCGGAGCCGCGGGTCAATTACGACCGCATCATGCTCTCGCCGGTGCTCTCCGGCGAGAAGGCCTACGAGGACATCATCATCCATGACGATGCCTGGTATGCCGAGCACGGCGTGACCCTCAACAAGGGTGCCAAGGTCACCAGGATCGACCGCGCGGCGAAGACCGTCACCTCCGCCAACGGCATCACCGCGCCCTACGACAAGCTGGTGATCGCCACCGGCTCCGCGCCCTTCATCATCCCGGTGCCCGGCGCGGACCTGCCCGGCGTGCTCGCCTATCGCGATCTCGACGACGTGGATGCCATGCTCGCCATCGCGCAGCGCACCGGCGCGGCCGGCGGCGGCAGGGCGGTGGTCATCGGCGGCGGCCTGCTGGGGCTTGAGGCCGCCTATGGCCTGAAGCGCCAGGGCATGGAAGTGACGGTGGTGCACCTCATGCCCACCATCATGGAGCGCCAGCTCGATCCGGCGGCCGCCTACCTGCTGGAGAAGGCGCTCACCGAGCGCGAGATCACCATCCTCACCAAGGCCAACACCAAGGCGATCCTCGGCAAGGATCACGTGGAGGGCGTGGCGCTGGAGGACGGCAAGGTCCTGCCCGCCGACCTCGTGGTGATGGCGGTGGGCATCCGCCCCTCCGCCCAGCTCGCCAAGGAGGCGGGGCTCACCGTCAACCGCGGCATCGTGGTGGACGATGCCATGGCCACCTCCGATCCCTCCATCTACGCCCTCGGCGAGTGCGCCGAGCATCGCGGCATGTGCTACGGCCTCGTGGCGCCGCTCTATGAGAGCGCCAAGGTGCTGGCCGACCGGCTGTCCGGCGGGGCGGCGGAATACCTCGGCTCGGTGACCTCCACCAAGCTGAAGGTGACCGGCGTCAACCTCTATTCCGCCGGCGACTTCGCCGAGGCCGAGGACCGCGAGGAGATCGTGCTGCGCGATGCCGCCAAGGGCATCTACAAGCGCCTGGTGCTGAAGGATGACCGCATCGTCGGCGCCGTGCTCTATGGCGATGTCGCCGACGGGCCGTGGTACTTCGACCTCCTGAAGCGCGGCACCGACGTCTCCGAGCTGCGCGAGACGCTGATCTACGGCCAGTCCTATCAGGGCGGCGGCGCGGCGGATCCGGCGGCGGCGGTGGCGGCGCTGGCCGACGACGCGGAGATCTGCGGCTGCAACGGCATCTCCAAGGGCAAGATCGTCGCCGCCATCACCTCCAAGGGCCTCACGTCCCTCGATCAGGTGCGCGCCCACACCAAGGCGTCGGCCTCCTGCGGCTCCTGCACGGGGCTCGTGGAGCAGCTCATGGCGCTGACCCTGGGCGAAGCCTACAACCCCTCCGCCGTGACGCCGGTGTGCACCTGCACCGACCTCGGCCACGGCGAGGTGCGCCGCCTCATCAAGGCGAAGGGGCTGAAGACCATCCCCGCGGTGATGCAGGAGCTGGAGTGGAAGACCTCCTGCGGCTGCGCCAAGTGCCGCCCGGCGCTCAATTACTATCTGGTCTGCGACTGGCCGGACGAATACGCGGACGATTACCAGTCCCGCTTCATCAACGAGCGGGTCCACGCCAACATCCAGAAGAACGGCACCTATTCGGTGGTGCCGCGGATGTGGGGCGGGGTGACCTCCTCGGCCGAGCTGCGCGCCATCGCCGATGTGGTGGACAAGTTCGCCATCCCCACCGTGAAGGTCACCGGCGGCCAGCGCATCGATCTTCTCGGCGTCGAGAAGGAAGACCTTCCGGCGGTGTGGGCGGATCTCGGCAAGGCGGGCTTCGTCTCGGGCCAGGCCTATGCCAAGGGCCTGCGCACGGTGAAGACCTGCGTCGGCTCGGAATGGTGCCGCTTCGGCACGCAGGATTCCACCGCGCTCGGCATCCGCATCGAGAAGTTCATGTGGGGCTCATGGACCCCGGCGAAGGTGAAGCTCGCGGTCTCCGGCTGCCCGCGCAACTGCGCCGAGGCCACCTGCAAGGACATCGGCGTCATCTGCGTGGACAGTGGCTTCGAGATCCATTTCGCCGGCGCCGCGGGCCTCGACATCAAGGGCACCGAGGTGCTCGGCCTGGTGAAGACCGAGGACGAGGCGCTCGAGCACGTGGTGGCGCTCATGCAGATGTACCGCGAGCAGGGCCATTACCTGGAGCGCATCTACAAGTGGGCGAAGCGCATCGGCTACGACGAGGTGCGCGCCCAGATCCTGAACGACGCGGACAAGCGCAAGGGCTATTTCGACCGCTTCGTCTTCTCCCAGAAGTTCGCCCAGGTGGATCCCTGGTCGGAGCGCGTCTCCGGCAAGGACAAGCATGAGTTCAAGCCTTTGGCGGTCATCGCCGAAGCGGCCGAGTGAGGAGAGCCGTCATGACCTTTTCCCGCATGAACTGGGTCGCCATCGGCCATGTGGACGACATCCCGAGGCGCGGCGCGCGCTGCGTGAAGACGCCGGCCGGCGCCATCGCCGTGTTCCGCACCGAGGACGACCAGGTCTTCGCCCTGGAGGACCAGTGCCCGCACAAGCGCGGGCCGCTCTCCCAGGGCATCGTGCATGGCCACGCGGTGACCTGCCCGCTGCACAATTTCGTCATCTCGCTGGAGACCGGCGCCGCGCTGGGAGCCGACGAGGGCCAGGTGAAGACCCTGCCGCTGCGCAACGAGGACGGGGCGCTGTTCCTCTCCCTCGACGCCCTCTCGCTCGTCGCGAAGTAGGAGGCCCCGCCATGGCCCCGCGTGTGCCCTCCGTCGCCGCTCCGCCGCCCGCCCGGGTGGAGAGGCTTGCCGTGCTGCCGGTCTTCCTGTCGCTCGACGGCAAGGACGTGCTGGTGGCCGGCGGCACCGAGGCGGCCGCCTGGAAGGCGGAGCTGCTGCACGCCGCCGGCGCGCGGGTGCAGGTGGCGGCGGCCGGGCCGTGCGCCGGGATGGCGGCGCTGCTGGCCGCCCACGGAGCCGATGGCGGCATCGTCGCCACGGCCCCGGATTGGCGCGACCTCTCCCTCGACGGCTTTCATCTGGCCGTGGCGGACCTTGAGGGGGAGGACGCGGCCGGGTTCGCCGCGGCCGCGCGTGCGGCCGGCGTGCCGGTGAATGTGGTGGACCGTCCGGAGCTGTGCGCCTTCCAGTTCGGCTCCATCGTCAACCGCTCCCCGGTGGTGGTGGGAATCTCCACCGATGGCGCCGCCCCGGTGCTGGCGCAGGCCATCCGCCGGCGCATCGAGACGGTGCTGCCGCGCCACCTCGCCGCGTGGGGCGCGCTTGCCGCACGGGTGCGCCGGACGGTGGCCGCGCGCCTGCCGGTGGCGGCGATGCGCCGCGCCTTCTGGGAACGCTTCGCCGATCGCGCCTTCGCCGCGGGGTCCGGTCCCTCGGTGGAGGATGAGGCCGAGGCCTTCGCCTCCTGCGGCGGGCCGGCGGGCGGACGGGTGACCCTGGTGGGCGCCGGCCCCGGCGATCCGGAATACCTCACCTTGAAGGGCATGCGCGCCCTGCAGTCGGCCGACGTGATCCTGTTCGACGATCTGGTCTCGGCCGAGCTTCTGGAGTTCGCCCGGCGCGAGGCGAAGCGGATGCTGGTGGGCAAGCGCGGCGGGCGCGAGAGCTGCCGGCAGGAGGACATCAACGCGCTGATGCTCAGCTTCGCCCGGCAGGGCAAAAGGGTGGTGCGGCTGAAGGCGGGCGACCCGTCCGTGTTCGGCCGCTCGGGCGAGGAGATCGCCTTTCTGGAGCGGGCCGGCATTGCCGTGGACGTGGTCGCCGGCATCACCACGGCGAGCGCCATGGCGGCGGGCCTGAAGACCTCGCTCACCCATCGCGACTGCGCGCAGTCGGTGCGCTTCGTCACCGGCCATTCGCGCCAGGGCCGCCTGCCCGAGACGCTGGACTGGCGGGCGGTGGCCGATCCCACCACCACCACGGTGTTCTACATGGGCGGGCGCACCGCGCCGGAGATCGCCGGCCGCCTCATGGGCGAGGGCATGAGCCCGGAGACCCCGGTGGTGATCACCGCCAATGTCAGCCGCGCCGACGAGCGCCGCTGGGCCGGTCCGTTGTCCGCCATGGCCAGGGGCATCGGCGGCATCGGCTACGACGACCCGGTGATCATCGGCATCGGCCGGGTGTTCGCGCAGCAGGCGGCCGCGGCGGGCGCGCAGCCGCTCCAGGCGGTGGGCGCATAGGCCGTACGCCGGGCGAGAAACAGGAAAGCCGGCACGTGGGCGCCGGCTTTCGCTCGTCTGAGGCTGCGCTCAGTAGCAGGGCGGATAGGGATAATAGCCGCAGGGCGGGGGAGCCGAGGCGGCCGCCGCCGCGGCGCCGGCGGTGATCGCTCCGGCGGCAAAGCCCGCCGCCGCCGCGCCCGCCGGGTAATAGGGATGGGCATACCAGGCGCCGTGGTAGACCGGCGCATGGTAATAGGCACCGCCGCGATAGGCTGGATAGCCGCCGAAATGGGCGACGCCGCCGCCATACGGACCGCGCACCGCCCAGGCGTCGATGAACACCGCCACCGGCCCGCCGGCGGCCAGCTGGCCCTCCAGCACCGCCACCTCGAAGGTCAGGGTCGTGCCCTCGAGCTTCGGCTTGGTGAGCTCCACCACCACGTCGGACACCTCGCCCGGCTTCGCGCCGAGCACCGACACCGTGGCGTTGGGCGGATCGACGGCGAAGCTGTTCTTGCCCTCGTCCCACTGCATCAGGAATTGCTGGATGGTCTCGTGGCCGGCGGCGCGCACCGGGCGGTCGGCGAACACGATGGTGTTGCCGGACACGCCGGTGAGGGTGAGCTTGGTGCCTTCCAGCTTGGCCCCATCGGCATTGATCACCGCGAGCGAGGGCACCGGCCGGTCCGCATAGCTGGGCGCGCCGATGGACTTCTGCAGCGGAACGTGGGGCTGCGCCTTGGCCGCATCCTGGGCATGGGCGGCGCCGGCCGAGAGCAGCAGGGCCGCCGCCAGGGCTCCGGCGGTGCGGCGCGCCGCGGCGGTGGCTGTGGCGAGTGTCGTGGTCATGGTCTGAGGCTCCTTTCGCGGATCGGGAGACGCCGGGGGGCGGGAGGCGTGATCTGAGGCCGCGCCTGCATTTCCCCAGGGAGCCATCCGGTTCCGGACATGGGTCGACGTCGTGGAAGCTGGGCTTGCTGCCGGATCGGCAATGGCGCGTTCCTCCGGGCTGAAGCCGCTCCCGTGCGCCCGCTTCTTAGCTGATTCATCCCCGCCAGCCTTCATGCATTGCACACCGAGCCGGCTTCCCGTTGCCGGCGGGACCCGATGGCGTGGCGAGAGCGGCCCGGCGCGCGGGCGGGGGATGCGCCGGGCCGTCCCGCTGCAGGGGGCGTTTACCCCGTGCAGTGTCCGACGGGCGCCGCCCGCCGGCCGACCGGAAGATTCCGGACACCCGGGAGGGCCGCGCGGCAAGGCATGATGGGTCCTCGTCTACAATAAAAAGACATCATCCGCGGGTGCATACTCGTATTTTTACTTAGCGGTCCGTCACACACATTGTGCGCTGCAGTCTTCCGGACGCCATTGCATTCCTGTAAGCGCATAGCCTATGAGTCGGCTCGACGCTTGCCTTTAGAGGACAGAGGTCGGCAATTTTGCAGCAGGTATCGTCCCAGCGGGTGGGGCCGCTCGCCGCCCTGCCGGATCTGCTGGCGGAATTCGGCGTGCCCCTCGCCGCGGTGCTCGACGGCAGCGGCGTCGGGCCGGAACAGCTCGCGGCCGAGGCGCGCGTGCCGCTTTCCGCGCTCCACGGGGTGCTGGAACGCGCCGCGGTGCTGACCGGCTGCGCCCATTTCGGCCTCCTCCTCGGCATGCGCCACGACCACCGCGTCCTCGGCGCGGTCGGCGAGATGATGAGCCGGGCGGCGACCCTTGGCGACGCGCTGCGCGACTATGCGAGCGTGCAGATCGGCTATTCGCGCGGCGCCATCGTCTATCTGCACCGCCTCGGCGGCGACTATGCCCTGGGCTACGGCGTCTATGCGACCGGCACCGCCGGCGGGCGGCAGGTCTACGATCTGGTGCTGGCGATCGGCTGCAACATCGTGCGCGGCCTGACCGAGGGCCGGGTGCGGCCGGTGCGGGTGCTGGAATGCTGCGCCCCGCCGCAGGACCCGGCGGTCTATCTCGGAGCGCTGAAGACGCCGCTGCTGTTCAACCAGGAGCAGAGCTGCGTCGTCATCTCCGCCCGCGACATGGAGGCTCCGCTGCCCCAGGCCGACGGGACCGAGCACCGCCGGCTCTACGATCAGCTCCAGCAGCGGCTGGGCCGCGACCTCAAGGACCTCGCCGCCCAGGTGCGCCACGCCATCCGGCCGCGCCTGATGATCGGCGAGGCGAGCCGGGCCGCGGTGGCGCGCGACCTCGGCCTCAGCGCCCGCACCTTCACCCGCCAGCTCGCCGCGGCGGGCGTGACCTTCGAGGCGATCAAGGACGAGGTCCGCTTCGCCGTGGCGCAGGAGCTGCTCGCCCTCACCAGCCTGCCCGTGGGGCGGGTGGCCGAGGCGCTGTCCTACACCACCCACAGCGCCTTCGATCACGCCTTCCGGCGCTGGGCGGGGGTGTCGCCCTCGGCCTGGCGCACGGCGCGGCAGGAGGACTGACGGCCGGGCCGGCCAGCCCCGGGGACAAAGGGGCTGGCCGGCGCCGTTCCGGATCAGTGGAACAAGGCGAACGACTTGTTCAGCGTGATCCAGATGCCCCAGGCGATGGGCAGACCCACCGCAGCCCAGGCGAGCAACGCCGGGGTGTCGAAGCCGCCCTTGCCGATGCCGAAGGAGCCGTGCTTCTCGGCGGCGTCCGCGGCCCGCGTCGCGGCCTGCAGCTTGGCCAGTTCCGCCTCGCTCATGTTCCAGCGGTGCGCCACCGGACGGACCAGGGCGTTGGCGATGAGCCCCACCACCAGCATGCAGGCGAGAATGTACATGGTGGAGGTGTAGAGCGCCGCGCCGGACAGCCCGGCATTCACCTGCGCCTCGCGGATATAGTTCACCACCACCGGGCCGATGATGCCCGCCGTCGACCAGGCGGTGAGCAGCCGGCCGTGGATGGCGCCCACGAACTGGGTGCCGAACACGTCCGCAAGATAGGCCGGCACCGTGGCGAAGCCGCCGCCATACATGGACAGGATGATGCAGAAGGCCGCGACGAACAGCACCTTCGACTGGATGCTCGCCGCCCAGGGCGCCAGCAGGTAGAGCGCGATGCCGAGGACGAAGAAGGTGTAGTAGGTGTTCTTGCGGCCGATCTTGTCCGACAGCGAGGCCCAGAAGAAGCGGCCGAGGATGTTGAACAGCGACAGCAGGCCCACGAAGCCCGCCGCCACGCCCGCCACCGTCGCCTTCTGGCCGGCATCGAGCTGGGAGAAGGCGACCGCCGGCTGGCCGATCAGCGTGCCGCCGAAGATCTCCTGCAGCATGGGCGAGGCGATGCCGAGCACGCCGATGCCGGCCGACACGTTCATGCACAGCACCAGCCAGATGAGCCAGAACTGCGGCGTCTTGTGCGCGTCGCGCAGGTGCACGTTGTGCTCGGTGATCATGCGCTTGGTGTTGACCGGCGGGGTCCAGCCCTCCGGACGCCAGCCGGTGGGCGGCAGCCGGTAGCCGAACGCGCCGGCCATCATGAAGACGAAGTAGATCGCCGCCAGCACCAGCAGCGTCTGCATGGCGCCCACGGAGGAGGGGGTGCGGAAGTGGTTCATCAGCATGTCGGCGAGGGGCGAGCCGATCATGGCGCCGCCGCCGAAGCCCATGATGGCCATGCCGGTGGCCATGCCGCGCTTGTCGGGGAACCATTTGATGAGGGTGGAGACCGGCGAGATGTAGCCGAGGCCGAGGCCGATGCCGCCGATCACGCCCGAGCCGAGCCAGAGCAGCCAGAGCTGGTGCAGGTGGATGCCGATGGCGGAGATCACCATGCCGCCGCACCAGCACACGGCCGCCGCCACGCCTGCCTTGCGCGGTCCGGCGCGCTCCAGCCAGCCGCCGAACAGCGCCGCCGAGGTGCCGAGCAGCACGAAGAACAAGGTGTAGATCCAGCCGAGATCGGCGATGCGCCAGTCACAGGTGGTGGTGAACAGCGCCGCCGCGAGGCTCTGGTCGGGGCAGGCATGGGGCGCGGTGATGCCGACGGCGCGCGACAGGGGCAGCCAGAACACGCTGAAGCCGTAGGCCATGCCGATGCACAGATGGATGCACAGCGCCGCCGGCGGCACGAGCCAGCGGTTGAAGCCGGGCCTGGCGATGATCCGCTCTCGGTCGAGCAGGCCGGGGCGCAGGCCCCCTTCTGCAATTGGCGTGGCGATGGTCATCTTCGTTTCCTCTCCCAAGGCAGTTTCTTGACGACGTTTGTTCTGGCCGGCGGCGTCGGCACGTGCGCGCGGATGGGGCGCAGGCGCACGGATGGGGCGCAGGCGCACGGCCTCGTTTGGAGACGGGGGCGCCGTCTCCATCCGGACTGTCAGCGGGGAGGGGCCGGTCGGTCGGCGCGCGGCCGCGGCGCCGTTCGGCCGGCCCGCGCGCTAGGAGCCGTTGACGGGCTTCACCCTCGCCAGCGCCAGGCGCACCAGCGGGGCGAGCCGATCCGGCTCCGACTGGAAGGTGGCGATGACATCGGCGCGCATGCGCCGGCTCCAGAACTGGTTGATGTGCTCGGCGATGGCCGCCACCGCCTCGTCCTTGGGATAGGACTTGAAGAAATCGGCGATCTCCGCGGCCATCCGGGCGAGCTTCTCGCGATGCTGCGGGGTGTGGGAGATGTCGCGCGCGTCAGCGGGAGCGGCGGAGGGGACGGAAGGTGCGGGCATGGCGCGGAAGGGCCTGGCAGCTTGCAATGCGGGGTTCGGGCACGGGACGGCGGCCCGCGCGAGGGGGCGCAGCCGCGGGAAGCGGGTGCCCAGGTGGGCCGAGGGGCGGGCCGGGTCGAGGACGGGGCCGGTCATGGCGCGGCGCCCTCCGGTGGCATGACCTCGCAGGGCGTGGCGAGGGTGCCGGTGTAGAGCAGCGCGGCGTCCGGACGGGCGACGCAGACCAGGGTCAGCCCCAGCGCGTCGGCCCGCTCGATGGCGAGGGAGGTGGGCGCGGAGATGGAGACCAGCGTGCCGGCGCCGAAGATCGCCGCCTTTTCCACCATCTCGAAGGAGGCGCGGCTCGTCACGAGGAGGAAGCCGGCCCTGGGATCGCCGCCGGCGCGCAGCTCGGCGCCGATCAGCTTGTCGAGGGCATTGTGGCGGCCCACGTCCTCGCGCGCGGCGCGGATCCGTCCGCTCGCGTCGCACCAGGCGGCGGCATGGACCGCGTGGGTGGCGGTGTTGAGCGGCTGGTGCGCGTCGAGGGCGGTCAGCGCCGCCTTGATGGCGTCCGGGCGCACCGCCAGCGTGCCTTCCACCCGCTGGGGCGCGAAGGGCAGCGCGGCGAGCTCCTCCACCCCGCACAGGCCGCAGGAGGTGCGCCCCGAGAGGTTCCGCCGCCGGGCCAGATGCTCGCGGAAGCGGCCGGGGTCGAGGGTGACGGTGACGACGAAGCCCTCGGGCCTGCGCGATACGTCGATGCCACGGATTTCCGCCACCGCGCGGATGATGCCCTCGGTGAGGCTGAAGCCGGTGACGAAATCCTCGAGGTCCGCGGGCGTCGTCATCATCACCGCATAGGGCATCACCCCATAGACGATGTTGACCGGCACCTCCTCCGCCACTTCGGTGGCGCGGGGCGCGGCGAGCCCGCTGTCATAGCGCACCGGCACGGCGGTGGCGGCGACGGCTCCCTCGAGCCGGAGTGCGGCCGGCTGGGGCAGGCGCGGGCGGGACGGCGGGCTATTCGGCGGCATCGGGCACGCCTCCCGCGATGCGCCGCAGCGCGACATCCTCCTCGAGATTGCGCTCCTGCCAGGGCGAATGCTGGTTGGTGCGGCGCACCTCGACCGCCGTCACTTTGTATTCCGGGCAGTTGGTGGCCCAGTCCGAATTGTCGGTGGTGATGACGTTGGCGCCGGTCGAGGGATGGTGGAAGGTGGTGTAGACCACGCCCGGCTGCATCCGCTCGGAGATGTCGGCGCGCAGCGCGATCTCCCCCGTGCGGCTCGACAGCGCCACGAGATCGCCGGTGCGGATGCCGCGATGCTCGGCATCGAAGGGGTGGATCTCCAGCACGTCCTCGTCGTGCCAGGCGCTGTTATGGGTGCGCCGGGTCTGGGCGCCCACATTGTATTGCGAGAGGATGCGCCCGGTGGTGAGCAGCAGCGGGAAGCGCGGCCCGGTGCGCTCGGTGGTGGGCACGAACTCGGTGATCATGAACTTGCCCTTGCCGCGCACGAAGCGGTCCACGTGCATCAGCGGCGTGCCGGCGGGGGCCTTGTCGTTGCACGGCCACTGCACCGAGCCGAGCTTCTCCAGCTTGTCGTAGCTGACGCCGGCGAAGGTGGGGGTGAGCCGGGCGATCTCGTCCATGATCTCGCTCGGGTGGGCGTAATCCATCTCGTAGCCCAGCGCCCGGGCGAGATCGCTGGTGATCTGCCATTCCGCCTTGCCGGGGAGCGGCGCCATCACCTGGCGCACCCGGTTGATGCGGCGCTCGGCATTGGTGAAGGTGCCGTCCTTCTCCAGGAAGGAAGAGCCGGGCAGGAAGACGTGGGCGTATTTCGCGGTCTCGTTCAGGAACAGGTCCTGGATCACCACGCATTCCATGGCGGCAAGGCCGGCGGTGACATGCTGGGTGTTGGGGTCGGACTGGGCGATGTCCTCGCCCTGGATGTAGAGGCCCTTGAAGCTGCCGCCCACCGCCTCGTCCAGCATGTTGGGGATGCGCAGGCCCGGCTCGTCGTCCAGCGGCACGCCCCACAGCATCTCGAACACCTGCCGGGTGGCGTCGTCCGAGACGTGGCGATAGCCGGAGAATTCGTGCGGGAACGAGCCCATGTCGCACGAGCCCTGCACGTTGTTCTGGCCGCGCAGCGGGTTGATGCCCACGCCTTCGCGGCCGATGTTGCCGGTGGCCATGGCGAGGTTTGCCATGGCCATCACCATGGTGGAGCCCTGGCTGTGCTCGGTGACGCCGAGGCCGTAATAGATGGCGGCGTTGTGGGCGCGGCCGTAGAGCCGGGCGGCGGCGCGCACCTCGGCGGCGGGAACGCCGGTGAACTCCTCGGTCAGCTCCGGCGCATGCCGGTCCTCGGCGATGAAGCGGGCCCACTGCTCGAAGGCATCGAGCTCGCAGCGCTCGCGCACATAGGCCTCGTCCACCATCCCCTCGGTCACGATGACATGGGAAAGGGCGTTGATGAGCGCCACGTTGGTGCCCGGCCGGAGCTGCAGGTGGTAGTCCGCCGAGACGTGGGGCGAGCGCACGAGGTCGATGCGGCGCGGATCGGCGACGATGAGCCTTGCCCCCTCGCGCAGCCGCTTCTTCATGCGCGAGGCGAACACCGGATGCCCGTCGGTAGGGTTGGCGCCGATGACGAGGACGACATCCGCCTTGGCCACCGACCTGAAGTCCTGCGTGCCGGCGGAGGTGCCGAGCGTGGTCTTGAGGCCATAGCCGGTGGGCGAATGGCAGACCCGCGCGCAGGTATCCACATTGTTGTTGCGGAAGGCGGCGCGCACCAGCTTCTGGACGACGAACACCTCCTCGTTGGTGCAGCGCGAGGAGGTGATGGCGCCCACCGATTCGCGCCCGTGGGCGGCCTGGATGCGCTTGAACTCGCTCGCCGCGTGGGCGATGGCCTCGTCCCACGACACCTCGCGCCAGGGATCGGTGATCTTCTCGCGGATCATCGGGCTGGTGATGCGGTCCTTGTGGGTGGCATAGCCGAAGGCGAAGCGGCCCTTGACGCAGGAATGGCCCTCGTTGGCCTTGCCCTCCTTGAAGGGCACCATGCGCACCACGGTGTCGCCCTGCATCTCCGCCTTGAACGAGCAGCCCACCCCGCAATAGGCGCAGGTGGTGACCACCGAATGCTCCGGCTGGCCGAGGGCGATGACGGAATTCTCCGTCAGCGTCGCGGTGGGGCAGGACTGCACGCAGGCGCCGCAGGAGACGCATTCGGAGCCGAAGAAATCGCCCGCGCCGGGGGCGACGCGGGAGGCGAAGCCGCGCCCGGAAATGGTGAGGGCGAAAGTGCCCTGCACCTCCTCGCAGGCCCTGACGCAGCGGTTGCAGACGATGCATTTCGCCGGGTCATAGGTGAAGTAAGGGTTCGAGGCGTCCTTGCCGAGGAAGCGGGCGTTGGCGGCGCCGCCCGGCGTTTTGGCGAAGACGTGGTTGTCGCCCTCGTAGCCGTAGCGCACCTCGCGCAGGCCCACCGCGCCGGCCATGTCCTGCAGCTCGCAATTCCCATTGGCGGCGCAGGTGAGGCAGTCGAGGGGATGGTCGGAGATGTAGAGCTCCATCACCCCCTTGCGCAGCGCCGACAGGCGCGCCGACTGGGTGTGGACCACCATGCCCGCCTCCGCCGGCGTGGTGCAGGAGGCGGGGGTGCCGCGCCGGCCCTCGATCTCGACGAGGCACAGCCGGCAGGAGCCGAACGGCTCCAGGCTGTCGGTGGCGCACAGCTTCGGGATCTTGGTGCCGAGCGTCATGGCGGCCGCCATCACCGAGGTGCCGGCGGGCACGGTGACCGGGGCGCCGTCGATGGTGAGGGTCACGCTCTTGTCCGCGACGCGGATCGGGGTGCCGTAATCGATCTCCTTGATCAGGCTCATGACGGCCTCCTATTCCGCAGCCGCGCGCAGCGGGGGACGGTCGAAGTCTTCGGGGAAATGATCGAGCGCGCTGAGCACGGGCAGGGGGGTGAGCCCGCCCATGGCGCACAGCGATGCATCGGTCATCAATCCGGTGAGGTCGCGCAGCAGCGCGATGGTCGTGTCGGGAGCATCGCCCGCCAGGATCTTGTCCATCAGCTCCACGCCGCGCACCGCGCCGATGCGGCAGGGCGTGCACTTGCCGCAGGATTCCCTGGCGCAGAACGAGAAGGCGAAGCGGGCCTGGCGCGCCATGTCCACCCGGTCGTCGAACACCACCATGCCGCCGTGGCCGAGCATGGCCTTGATGCCGGAGAGCGCCTCGTAATCCATGGGCACGTCGAGCTGGTCGGCGCCGAGATAGGCGCCCAGCGGCCCGCCCACCTGCACGGCGCGGATCGGCCGGCCGGAGCGGGTGCCGCCGCCGAGGTCCTCGATGATCTCGCGCAGGCTGATGCCGAAGGCGAGCTCGATGAGCCCGCCGCGCTTCACGTTGCCGGCGAGCTGCACCGGCAGCGTTCCGCGCGAGCGGCCCGTGCCGAACTCCGCATAGGCCTGCGCCCCCTCGGCCAGGATGAAGGGCACCGCGGCGAAGGAGAGCACGTTGTTGACGATGGTGGGCCTGCCGAACAGGCCGTTGAGCGCCGGGATGGGCGGCTTCGCCCGGACGATGCCGCGCCGGCCTTCGAGGCTTTCCAGCAGCGCCGTCTCCTCGCCGCAGATATAGGCGCCCGCGCCCTGGCGCACCTCCAGGTGGAACGGGTGGTGGGAGCCCAGCACATTCGGCCCGAGCAGGCCGGAGACTTCCGCCCGCTGGATGGCCTCGGCGAGGATGCTTAGGGCGTTGGGATATTCCGAGCGCAGATAGATGTAGCCCCGGCTCGCCCCCACCGCGACGCCGGCGATGATCATGCCTTCGATGAGCAGGAAGGGGTCGCCTTCCATCAGCATGCGATCGGCGAAGGTGCCGCTGTCGCCCTCGTCGGCGTTGCAGACGATGTATTTCTGCTCGGCGCGGGCATCGTGGACGGTCTGCCACTTGATGCCGGTGGGAAAGCCCGCCCCGCCGCGGCCGCGCAGGCCGGACTCCTTCACCTCGGTGACGATCTCCTGCCCGATCCGGCCCAGCGCCGCCTTGAGGCCGGAAAGGCCGCCATGGGCGGTGTAGTCGGACAGCGAGAGGGGATCGATGACGCCGACGCGGGCGAAAGTGAGGCGCTGCTGCCGCCGCATCCAGTCGAGCTTTTCCACCGGGCCGAGGCAGAGCGGATGGCCATCGGCATAGGGAAAGCCCGCGTCGAACAGGCCAGCCACGTCGGCGCGCGCCACCGGGCCGTAGCCGATGCGGCCGGCGGGCGTCGCAACCTCCACCAGGGGCTCCAGCCAGAGCATGCCGCGGCTGCCGGTGCGGATGATCTCCACGGCGAGGTCGCGGGCCTCCGCCTCCGCGGCGATGGCTTCGGCGACGCGCTCGGCGCCCACGGCGAGGGCGGCGGCATCGCGGGGGATGAAGACGCGCACCGGGGCATCGGAGGGTGTTGAAGGGCTCATGGTGGCGGGGCTCGTGGTGGCAGGGCTCATGGCAGCGCCTCGCTCACCTTGCGGTCGGGATCGCACAGCACGGCGAGGCGGTCCGCATCGAGCCGGCCGATCAGGGTGTCGTCCACCAGCGCCGAGGGGCCGAGGGCGCAATTGCCGAGGCAATAGACCGAATGCACCTCCACCGCTGTGCCATCCCCATGGACATCGGGAGCGATGCCCTGGCTCCGGGCGAGCCCATCCACCAGATCCTCGCAGCCGAGCGCCTGGCAGGCTTCCGCCCGGCACAGCTTCACCAGCCGGCGGGGCGGCGGCGCGTCGCGGAAATCGTCGTAGAACGAGAGGGTGCCGAAGACTTCCGCCTGCGACAGGTTCAGCGCATCGGCGATGAGCGGGATGGCGGCCGCATCGACGTAGCCGAAGGCGTCCTGCAGCGTGTGCAGGATGGGCAGCAGCGGCCCTTCCAGGGGACTGAGCTCGGCAATGAGGGTCCGGGCACGATCCGGATCCCAGCTCGCGGAACGGGGCATACTTCCTCCCAAAGGCATCGTTTTCGATGCGCGCTTGAGCTGATGGTGCGGCCAGTTTCTACAAATTCAAATCGTTTGTTTCGACCAGATAATAGGTATTGCCTATCAAAATGGCGCGGCATTCGGTGCAGATTTACGCGCCGATCCTGGATAAAGCACGCGCCAGTCCAATCCCCTCTTGTTGCGCTGCGAAATCATGCCGGTGTCCGGCAAGATAGGTCGTGGCTATCGGGTGGCGGGCCTGCGCGGCAAGGCGGCGTCGCTGAACGGGCGCGACATCATCAGAAGGTTGCGGGCGAGCGGCGCGAACGGCTGGCGGTCGGCCATGATGAGGCCGATGGTGCGCTGGGTCATGGGCTCCACCAGGGGCAGCGCCTTGGTGTTGAGCGGCACGCCGAAGAATTCCAGCAGCTGCAGCGAGACGATGCTCGACACGCCCTCGATGCCGGCATGGGAGCACAGGTTGAAGATAGAGTTGGTCTCGATGGTGGCGCGCGGCTGCACCCCGACCGAGCGGAAAATGCCGTCGATGATGCGCCGGTTCTGCATGTCGCCGGTGAGCAGGCACAGATTGAGCTCGCCCGCCTCGGCCCAGGTGATGGTGTCGCGCGCGCCGAGCGGACCATCCTCCCGGGTGAGGAGCATGTAGGATTCCTGGTAGATCGGCTTGGAGATCACCCGGTCGAGGGGCTCGTTGTCGAGATAGGTGAGGCCGACGTCGAGCTCGAAATTGTCGATCCGCTCCTGGATCTCGTCGGAGGTCAGCGAGAGCACCGTCAGCGACACCGCAGGATAGCGCGCGAGGAAGGGCGCGGTCAGGTGCGCCACCATGGGCAGTGCGGTGGGGATGGCGCCGAGCCGGACCTTGCCGCTGACGCCTTCCTTCAGCTCGGCGATGGAATCGCGCATGAGGTCGGCCTCGGCGAGGATGCGCCGGGCATGGGCGAGCACCGCCTCGCCCTCCTTGGTCAGGCCCTGGAAGCGGCGCCCGCGCTCGACGATCAGCACGCCCAGCTCGTCTTCGAGCTGCGAGATGGCGGCCGACAGGGTGGGCTGGGAGACGTTGCAGGCCTCGGCGGCGCGGCGGAAATGCCGCTCGCGCGCCAAGGCATCGAGATAGACCAGCTGGCGGATGATCATGGCGTCCTCGAATGCATCATTCGAGCATACGCCTCAAGCGGCGGCCGCGCCGAGGGGCCGCCGCGGGACGCGCTGGGCCTACTTCGCCGCCATCTGCTTGCCGGGCGACCAGATGGGAATGATGAAGTTGGCCCACACGCGGGTGTCGCGCCCGCCGTAATTCTCTTCATAAAGATCGGTGGTGAGCTTGAGCTGCACGTTCACCGGCCCGAAATCGTAGCCGACGAGGCCGCCCGCCGCGAACTGGCTCTGCTTCTGGTAGCCGTAATAGGGCGTGGAAAGGTCGGTGGAGGCGAAGGCCACCGCGCCGATCTGGAAGCCGCCGAATTTCTTCACCAGCGTGAAGTCCGCGTTGAACCAGGCCGGTCCGCCTTCGACGCCGTCCTGCCCCGTGCCGTAGACGAGGGTGGTGGTGATGTTCCAGTCGGGGGTGAAATAGGACAGCGCGGCAAGCCCCTGGAAGGCGATGCCGGTGCGGCCCACGTCCGAATCGACGGGCAGGTAGAGGCCGGTCTGGAAGCCGCCGAAGAAGCCGTTCCCCAGGTCCCATTTGAGCTGGGCGTCGATGATCGGGTTGGTGAAGCCGGTGAAGGTCGGCCCGCCGTCGATATCCACATTGGCGAACGGCATCACCGTGTCGAGCAGCAGGCGGCCGCCGGCGATGGTCACCGGGGTGGACCAGATCAGCCACGCCGGGGCGATGGCGGTCACGTCCTGCCGCGGATCGCTGTCGCGCTCCCCATAGGTGGGGATGGAGATGAGGTAGACGCCCTCCGGCAGGGGCACGCCCATGGGAATGCCGGTGGAAATGCCCGGCATCAGCTCCGATCCGGCGTTGGCCGCCGGCGCCGCAAGGGTGAGCGCCAACGCCGCCACCACCGCCTTCGAGATCGCTTTCATCGCCTCCCCCAACGCGCGGATCCAGTGGCGGATGCCCGATGCATCCGCTCGCGGCGGCTCCGGCTTGCACGCCGGTTGAGGACGCCGCCAGCCGCGTCGGGGTTGAAGCTAGGGACGAGGTGTTATGCCGTCTAATACTAGATGTTATGCACACCGATACCTGAAAAGTATTGTGCGGCGCGCCGGCCGGAGCGCCTCGGCCGGCTCAGTCCGCCAGGCCCGGTGTCCCGCTGAGGTCGTCGGCAGGCGCCGCGCCCGCGCCGGGCTCGGCCTCCTGCTTCAGGCGGTAGGCGAGCTGGCGCCGGGTGATGCCGAGCAGGTTGGCGGCATGGGTGAGATTGCCGCCGGCCCGCTGCACCGCCAGCTTCAGGAGCCGCTGCTCGTGGGCCTGAAGGTCGAAGCCCTCGTGGAGCAGGGTGTCGTAGAGCCGGTCGCGGCCCGCCTCCTCCTGCCGGCCGAGGCCGCCGCGGCGGTCCACCACGGCGCCGGGGGTGGGCGCTCCGCCGGCGAACAGATGCTCCAGCTCGATCTCGCCGCCGGCGGGTGCCAGGAGGATGCCGCGCTCCATCAAATTCTGCAGCTCGCGCACGTTGCCGGGCCAGTCGTAGGCCACCAGCGCCTTCATGGCGCGATCGCTCACCCCGCGGACCTGCTTGTGATAGCTCGGGGCGATCTTGTCGATCAGCGCCGCCACCAGCAGCGGAATGTCGGCCTTGCGCTCGCGCAGCGGCGGGATCATCACCGGATAGGTGGCGAGGCGGTAATAGAGATCGGCCCGGAAGCGGCCTTCCTCCATGGCCTTGTGGAGGTCCACATTGGTCGCGGCCACCACCCGCACGTCCACCTTGCGCGGCTCGCTGCCGCCGAGCCGCTCCACCTCTCCGGTCTGCAGCACGCGCAGCAGCTTCACCTGCGCGGAGAGGGAGAGGTCGCCCACCTCGTCGAGGAAGAGCGTGCCGCCGTCGGCCCGCTCGAAGCGCCCGGCCCGCGACTGCTGGGCGCCGGTGAACGCGCCCTTCTGCACGCCGAACAGTTCGGATTCGATCAATTCGTTGGGCAGCGCTGCGCAGTTGACGGCGACGAACGGGCTGGTAGCCCGGTTCGAATTGTCGTGCAGCCAGTTGGCGAACACCTCCTTGCCCACGCCGGTCTCGCCCAGCAGCAGCACGTTGATGGGGCTGGCGGCGGCCTTGCTCAGGAGATCGAAGGCGCTGCGGAAGCCGGGGGAATCACCCACCAGCCGGCCGCGGCTGCGTTTCTTCTCCTCCAGGCAGCCGCGCAGCTGGGTGAGTTCCTCCTCCATCTGGCGCAGCTGCCCCTCCACATTGTCGGGCTCGAAGTAACGCAGATAGTCGTCGTCCTGCCATTCCTCGGCCGGCTTGCCGACGATGACGCACTTGTCGTCGCCGCGGCAGACGCATTTGGTCTCGCGGAAGACGATGAGCCGCTTGAAGAACTGGGTGACGTAGCCCGAGGCATAGCCGACCACGCTCCAGCAGGCGGGCTCGTCGCCCTTGCCGAAGGTCTGGATGTGGGCTTCCGCCTCCCAGGAATTGTCCCACTCCACCTCGCCGTTGAAGGAGCCGTTCTCCCAGTCGATGTCGGCGCGGGTGATGGTGGCGTGCACGATCCCTTCCACCGCGTGCAGCTCGGGGCCGATGCGGAACACCTCATAGGGCGTGCCGGCTCCGGTGAGCTTGCGCGCGAGGTCCGCATCCTGCTGGCCGGCGACGAAGCCCATGCGCAGCAGGAGGCCCTGCGCGCGGCGGGCGCCGAGGGTCTCGAACAGCTCGCGGCGGAGCGCTCCGAACGCCTTGGTGTGGAGCAGCATCATCCGGTTCTCGTCGAGCCAGATATGCGCGCTGTCGAAGTCGAACCTCAGCCTCGAGCGCAAATCGAACTGCTCGATGAGCTTGCTCCGCGGCATTCCTCTCCCTCCTCCCCGGTTCGAGGCGGGCGGATGCTCCGCTTCTCGCCTCGTCCGGTCTTCTCTCGCCCCGATCGGCCCGGCGTGCCTTTTGGCGCCGGCCCGTGGAGCGGATGCATTCGGCGGCAGGGCCAACGCCCCGCGAATCTTCACTATGGCATGGCGGCTTACCAAAGTGATCCCGGCCGCCGTCCGCCAGGCCCCGGCAGAAGGGGACAGGCGCGCCCGCAGCGGTGCCCGGACCCGGCGCCATCCGCGTCGCCGGCGGGGTGCGTCAGGGTCCCGCGCGACGCTCCGGCGCGCCTTGGGCCGGCCCGGACCGATGGTGCGCGGTCCGCGCCCTGCCGCCTTGTCCGGGGTGCCTTCGGGGCCAGGATGCGACACAGCCTATCGGCGGGCCGAACGCGCATCCAATATCATTGATGCCCCCATGCGATACTTCTAAGGTATGGTGATCGCCTCTCCGGAAAACGCCGTGTCGCCCATGGACCTCAGACACCTGCGCTATTTCATCGCCGTGGCCGAGGAGGGGAACATCGGCCGGGCGGCGGCGCGGATGAACATCTCCCAGCCCCCGCTCACCCGCCAGATCCAGCAGCTCGAAGCCGAGCTCGGCGTCACCCTGTTCACCCGCACCCCGCGCGGCATGGAGCTGACCGAGGCCGGCGTGCTGTTCCTGGAGGAGGCCCGCAACATCCGCTCGGTGGTGGAGCAGGCCACGGAACGCACCCAGCGGGCCGGGCAGGGCAAGCTCGGGCGGCTCGACGTCGCCATCTTCGGGTCGGGCATTCTCGACATCATCCCGAAGCTGCTGCTCGCCTACAAGGGCCGCTATCCGGACGTGAAGATCGTGCTCCACACCATGCACAAGGGCGAGCAGATCGAGGCCCTGCGCCAGCGCCGCATCAGCGTCGGCTTCAACCGGATCCTCCAGCCCACGCCGGACATCACCGCCGAGCTGGTGACGACGGAGGAGCTTCTGCTCGCCGTGAACGCGCGCCATCCCCTGGCGCAGATCGAGGTGGTGCCCTTCGCCCTGCTCGCCGACCACCCGCTGGTCCTGTTTCCGACCGGCACCCGGCCGAGCTTCATCGATACCGCGATCGGGCTGTGCCGCAGCGCCGGCTTCATTCCCAAGGTGTCGCAGGAGGTGGGCGACGCGGTGACCGCCGTGGCCCTGGTGGCGAGCGGCTTCGGGCTGTGCCTGGTGCCGGAATCGGCCACCGTGCTGGCCCTGCCCGGGGTGGTCTACCGCCCGCTCCGCGGCGTGCCCGAGCCCTCGCGGGTGGACCTCTCGTGCATCTATCGCTCGGACAACAAGTCGCCCATCCTGGAGGGCTTCCTGGAGGAGGTCCGCGCCTTCCGGGCCACTGCCATGGCGCCGGCCTGACGCCTTATTCGGCCGCTTCGGCGATAACCCCTGCCTCCGGACGGGGCCGGCAGGCCGCCTTGCGCAGGCCGCCCACCACCCGCACCGTGAGCGGGCTCTGCGGGCGGATGCGGCAGGCCAGCACCTGGCCCGCGGCGATCTCCTCCTCGCGGATGTGGGCGCGGCTCATGACCTGGGCGTGGTAGCGCCCCTCCACCACCTCCACCTTGCAGACCCCGCAGCCGCCGCCGCGGCAGCCCAGTGGAATGCCCTTGCGGCCGAGGCGCGCCATGCCCACCAGCACGCTCTCGCTCTCGTCGCAGAGATAGCGCTCGCCGGTGTCGGTGATGAGGATCTCGTGCTTCATCGCGGCGTTTCCCTTCTTGTGGTGGGCAGGGCTCAGCCTGCGGTCGCGGCCTGGGCGCGGGCTTCGATCTCGCTGGCGCGCAGCACGCTCGTCGGCACGCCGCCGATGCCCCAGTCCTCGGGCGCGATCTGGCGGCAGGTGCCGCGCACCAGCTCGCGGCGCGCCCCGAGGATGTCGACCAGCAGGTCGGTGAAACCTTCCAGCAGCGCCTGGCGCTGGGCGAGGGGCCGTCCGGCGAGGACGAAGAATTCGAAATAGGGCGCCTCGCCGCCGCCCTCGCTCACCAGCCGGCCGGCGGTTGCGAAGCGGCCGGGCGCATGGGCGGTGATGAAGGCGCGCACCCGCTCCATGGGCGCGTCGAGGGTCCGGGCGTAGAGCTCCGAGGCGCGCGTCAGCAGGCGCGCTTCCGCCTCGGCAGAGGCGGCGCCATCGACGAGATGGAAATGGACGATCGGCATGGCAGTCCTCCCGCTTTTTCGGCGCCGGATCTTCGCCCGGTCGGCCGAGGCATCGCTTTCGTCAAGGCAGGCCGCGGCGGCGGCCCGAATCCAGCATCAAGGTGGAGCCGGTCATGGCGTCGGCCTCGGGGGCGAGCAGCAGGCCCACGGCCCAGGCCACCTGCTCCGGCGTGGTGAAGGCGCCGAGCGAGGATTCCGCCTTCATCTCGTCCAGCACCTCTTCGGTGGTGATGGCGCGCAGCGCCGCCCGGTCCGTCGCCACCCGGCGCAGGCGCTCGGTATCGGCGGGGCCCGGCGCGATGAGATGGGCGGTGATGCCGCGCAGGCCATAGGCGAGGGAGAGCTGGCGGATCACGTTCGCCAGCGCCGCATTGCCGATGCCGGCGGCGGCTGCATAGGCCGTGGGCTCGAAGCCGTAATGCCCGCCGATGGCGACGAGCCGCGCCTTCGGCACCAGTCTCTCGTCCACCGCCCGCACCAGGCGGATGAGGCCGCCCACCTTGATGTTCACCGCATCCATCAGCCCGGAGGGCGAGATGGCGAGAATTCCGCCGGCCGCCACGACGCCCGGCCCGTGCACCACCATGCGCACCGGCCCCGGCAGCGCCGCGGAGATCGCCTCGATGGCGGTGTCTGAGGAGATGTCGGCGATGCACGGCACGAGGCCGGGGAACTCGGCCTCAAGCGCCGCCAGCGTGCCTTCCGTGCGCGCCACCGCGACCACGGTGAGCCCCGCCTCCCGCAGGCGCGCGACGATGACCTTGCCGAAAGCGCCCGTGGCGCCCACCACCACCGCCACCTCGGCGGGGGTCCCATTGGCGTTATCCATCCCGTCCGTCCGCTTCTTGTTGTGAGGAGGGAGCAGCGCGCGGCCGCTCCCCCCGATCGGTCAGGCCGAACGGCTCAGGCCGCGGCGTCCTTCAGCAGGCCGCGCTCCTTGGCCATGGTCATGGCGGTGTCCTGGATCATGTCCTCCTGGCCGCCGATCATCTTCTTGCGGCCGAGCTCCACCAGGATGTCGCGCGCCGGCACGCCGAAGCGCTCCGCCGCCTTCTTGGCGTGCAGCAGGAAGGTGGAATAGACGCCGGCATAGCCCAGCGTCAGCGCATCGCGGTCCACCCGCACCAGATGGTCCATCATGGGCACGATGATCTCTTCCGCCACGTCCATGAGCTTGAAGAGGTCCACCCCGGTCTCGATGCCGAGCCGGTCGCACACGGCGGCGAACACCTCCAGCGGGGTGTTGCCGGCGCCCGCGCCGAGGCCGGCCACCGAGCCGTCGATGCGGCTCGCGCCTTCTTCGATGGCGGCGATGGAATTGGCGATGCCCATGCCCATGTTGTGATGGCCGTGGAAGCCGATCTCGGTCTCGGGTTTGAGCGCCTCGCGCAGGGCGCGGACACGCTCCCGCACGTCGTCAGGCAGCATGTAGCCGGCGGAATCGGTCACATAGACCGTGTGGGCGCCGTAGCTCTCCATCAGCTTGCCCTGCGCGGCGATGCCGGCGGCATCGTTGAGATGGGCCATCATCAGGAAGCCGGTGGTGTCCATGCCGAGCTTGCGGGCATAGGCGATGTGCTGGGGCGCGGTGTCGGCTTCGGTGCAGTGGGTCGCCACATGGACCGAGCGGGCGCCGGCCTCATAGGCCGCGTCCAGCTCCTTCATGGTGCCGAGGCCCGGGATGAGCAGCACCGAGACCTTGGCCTGCTTCATGCGCGAGGCGACCGCGGCGATGTAGGTCTCGTTGGTGGCGGGGGCGAAGCCGTGCTGCACCGAATTGCCGCCGAGGCCGGCGCCGTGGGTGACCTGCAGATAGGGCACGCCGGCGTCGTCGAGGGCGGTCGCCACCTTCACCATCTGCTCGACGCTGATCTGCTCGCGCTTGGCATGCATGCCGTCGCGCAGGCACATGTCGTGCAGGATGATCTTGCGGCCCTTGAGGCTTTCGGAAGAAGAGGTCATCACGCAGCCTCCACGCTGTCGAGCTTGATCTTGCCCGCGAGGATCTCCTGCGCGAACAGTTCGGCGGTGCGGGTGCCCGCCGCGGTCATGATGTCGAGGTTGCCGGCGTATTTGGGCAGGTAGTCACCGAGGCCCGCCACCTCCATGAAGACGGACACCTTGTTGCCGTCATAGATGGGTCCATTCACCAGGCGATAGCCCGGCACGTATTTCTGCACCTCGCCGATCATCTTCAGGATGGAGGCCGTAATCTTCGCCTCATCCGGTGCCTCGGCGGTGATGCAATAGATGGTGTTGCGCATGATCATGGGCGGCTCGGCCGGATTGATGATGGCCAGCGCCTTGCCCTTCTTCGCCCCGCCCACCTTCTCGATGGCCGAAGAGGTGGTATAGGTGAACTCGTCCAGATTGGCGCGCGTGCCCGGGCCCACCGACTTCGAGGCAAGGCTCGCCACGATCTCCGCATAGTCCACCGGCTGCACGCTGGAGACCGCCGCCACGATCGGGATGGTCGCCTGCCCGGCGCAGGAGATCATGTTGACGTTCATCTCCAGCTTGTCCGCATGCTGGCGCAGGTTCACCGGCGGCACGCACAAGGGGCCGATGGCGGCCGGGGTGAGGTCGATCATGATGACGCCCAGCGCGTTGAGCTTGCGGCTGTTTTCCGCGTGCACATAGGCGCTGGTGGCATCGAAGGCGATCTGGATGCAATCTTCCTTCACATGGGGGAGAAGACCATCCACCCCTTCGGCGGTGGTCTTCAGGCCCATGTCACGGGCGCGGGCGAGGCCTTCGGACTTGGGGTCGATGCCCACCATCCACACCGGTTCCAGCACCTCGCTGCGGCGGACCTTGTAGATGAGATCGGTGCCGATATTGCCCGACCCGATGAGGGCGCATTTGATCTTCTTCATGAGGCTTGCTCCTTGGGCGCGCCGGCCCGCGTCAGCCGGCCGGCACTGTGTGCGTTTCCTGCCCCTGAGGAGGGGCCTGCGATGGGGCGTCAGCGGTCGGGCGCGGCGACCGCCTTGGGCTCCGCTGCGGGACCGGCACCGTTCTGAGCGGCCGCGCGTTCCGCCTGCGTGAGGCCGCCCACATAGAAGCCGTTGGCGTCCAGCTCGGTGATCAGGACGCGCACGGTTTCCGGCTTGGCGCCAAGGGTGCGCACCACGGCCTCGGTCACCGCCTTGGCGGCGGCGCGCTTCTGCTCGGGGGTGCGCCCTTCCATGAGATGCATGTGGATGATGGGCATGGCTTTCGTTCCGTCTGTTCGGGACCGTCTGTCACTCGACGAAGCGCACGGAGACCGAGCCCAGTTCCTGGAAGCGGGCGAGCATGTGGTCGCCCGGCTTCACGGGAATGGCCGCGGTGATGCCGCCGCTCATGACGAAGCTGCCGGCGGGCAGGGTCTCGCCCAGCTCGTCGAGGATGTTCACCAGCATGGCGATGGCCTCGGCGGGGTGGCCGAGCACGGCGGCCGATGCCCCCATGGCGACCATCTCGCCGTTCTTCTCCAGCACCACGCCCAGCGTGCGCAGGTCGAGCTCGTCCGGATAGCGCGCCCGCCCGCCGCCGACGAAGCGGGCGGAGGAGCCGTTGTCGGCCACCACGCTCGGCAGGTCGAACTTGAAGCCGGAGAAGCGGGAATCGATGATCTCCAGCGCGGGGAGCACGTAATCGGTGGCGGCGAGCACGTCCTTCGCCGTGCAGTTCGGGCCCTTCAGCTCCGCCTTCATGACGAAGGCCACCTCGCACTCGACCCGCGGATGCACGAGGTCGGAGGTGGTGACGGCGGAATTCTCCGGCCGCGCCATACGGTCGGTGAGGAAGCCGATGGAGGGCACGTCAACGCCCATCTGCTTCATCTTCGCCTTGGAGGTGAGGCCGGCCTTCCAGCCCACCAGGCGATGGCCCTGCGCGATGTAGCGCTTGCGCAGCTCGCTCTGCACCGCATAGCCGTCGGCGATGGTCATCTGCGGATATTCATCCGTCAGCTTGGGGATGCCGTAGGCCCGGGTCTGCGCGCCTTCCACGCGCTCGCACAGCCGCACGATGTCCTCGCGGGAGAGGGTGAGGGTCGCGCTCATGCGATGGCCTTTCCGGAAAAGCGCACCCGGCAGCTGCCGAGGCCGCCCACGGTGCAGACCAGCTCATCGCCATCGGTGACGGGAATGAGGGCCGATTGGGAGCCGGAGAGGATCACCTCGCCCGCCTTGAAGGGAATGCCGAGCGCGCCCAGCGTATTGGCGAGCCAGGCCACCGCATTGGCCGGCGAGCCCTGCACCGCCGCGCCGACGCCGGTGGAGATGATCTCGCCATTCTTCTCCACCACCATGCCGGCGAGGGTGATGTCGAGCTTGCGCGGATCGCCCCGATCCTTGCCCAGGGCATAAACGCCGCAGGAGGCGTTGTCGGCCACCGTGTCCTGGATCTTGATCTGCCAGTCGGTGATGCGGGAATCGACGATCTCGAAGCAGGGCAGGACGTAATCGGTGGCATGGATCACATCCATGGCCGTGATGCCCGGGCCCGCGAGATCCTGCTTCAGCACGAAGGCGAGCTCCGCCTCCGCCTTGGGCTGGATGAGGCCGGAAAGATCGATGGTGGCGCCATCCTCATGGACCATGCCCGACAGCAGGATGCCGAAGTCCGGCTGGTAGACGCCGAGAGCGTCCTGCACCGGCTTGGAGGTGACGCCGATCTTCTTGCCGACGACCTTTTCCCCTGCATCCACCCGACGCGCCACGTAGCGCTCCTGGATGCGATAGGCGTCGTCGAGGGTGATCTCCGGCTCGCGCAGCAGCAGGGGAGCGATGGTGCGACGCTCGCGGAAGGCGACGAACAATTCGTCGCCGTAGAGGGTGATCTTCTCCGGGGTCATGCCGGCCTCACAGCTTGACGCAGACATTGCGCAGCTCGGTATAGAATTCGAGGGAATGCACGCCGCCTTCGCGGCCGATGCCCGATTGCTTGGCGCCGCCGAAGGCGGTGCGCAGGTCGCGCAGGAACCAGGAATTGATCCAGGCGATGCCGACATCGATCTGCGCCGCCACCCGATGGGCGCGGGCGAGGTCACGGGTCCACACCGTGGTGGAAAGGCCGTATTCGGTGGCGTTGGCGAGTTCCACCACCTCGGCCTCATCGTCGAACGGGCGGATGTGGCAGCACGGGCCGAAGATCTCTTCCTGCACCACCGAGGCGGTCTCGGGCAGGCCGGTCCAGATGGTGGGCTCGACCCAGGCGCCGCCCTTCAGCGCCTCCGGCATGGCGGGCACGCCGCCGCCGGTGACCACGGTGGCGCCTTCCTCCACCGCCTTCTTGTAGTAGGACAGCACCTTGCCCAGATGCTCGTGGCTGATCAGTGGGCCGTAGGTGGTGCCGGCCTCCTCGGGACGGCCGAATTTGACTGCCTCCACCTTCTCCTTCAGTGCGGCGACGAAGCGCTCGAAGATGGGCCGCTCCACATAGACCCGCTCGGTGCCGAGGCAGACCTGCCCGGAATTGAGGAAGCCCGAGCGGAAGATGCCGTCCACCGCGGCGTCGAAATCGCAATCGGCGAAGACGATGCCGGCATTCTTGCCGCCCAGCTCGAAGGAGACATCACGCATGCCGTCGGAGGCCGCCTTCATGATGGCGGCACCGGTGCGGGTCTCGCCGGTGAAGGTGATGGCATCGACCTTCGGGTGCTCGGTGAGGAAGGCGCCGGCGGACGCCGGGCCGAAGCCGTGCACCACGTTGTAGACGCCCTTGGGGATGCCAACGGTGTTCATCACCTCGCCCAGCAGGGTGGCGGTGAGGGGGGTCTCCTCGGAGGGCTTCACCACCACGGCGTTGCCGCAGGCGAGCGCGGGCCCCACCTTCCAGGTCATCAGCAGGAAGGGCGCGTTCCAGGGGCACACCACGCCGATCACGCCCTTGGGCACGCGGATGGCATAGTTGAGCGCGCCCGCCCCGTCCGGGGTGGCCATCTGGAAGGCCTCGGTGGGGACGTTCTTGATGATGTCGGCGAAGACCTTGAAATTGGCCGCGCCGCGCGGGATGAAGGCGTGCTCCATCACATGGCGCGGCTGGCCGGTGTCGGCCATCTCGGCTTCGACGAAGTCCTCGAAACGGCGGGTGATCTCGTTCGCCACCCCATGCAGCAGGTCGACCCGCTTCTCGGTGGAGAGGCGGCCCCACTCGCCCTTCAGCGCGGCGCGGGCGGCGGCGACCGCCGCGTCCACCTCGGGCTGTCCGGCCTCGGCGATGGAGGCGATGAGGGTGTTGTCGAGGGGCGAATGCTTGTCGAAGCGCTTGCCGCTGGCCGCCGGGACGAATGCGCCGGCGATGAAATTGTCGATCTGGCGCATCTTGGGAGACTGCGCGGGATGCTCGACGCGGCTGCTGCTGGTCTGCGCCATTGTTCTCTGGCCTCTGAGCTTAAGGGACGCCCGATTTTCTGTTCGATGCCACGGTATGGCCCGGGAGCCATATCGTCTAATACCGTCTGATGGGCCGCTTGATATCTTTTAGGTATGGCCGGCCCGGCGACAGGTCACGGGGTCGCCGGGCCGGGGCGGCCGAGCGGCCTGGGTGGGTTCGGGACGCCGGCACCCCTCCCAAGGCACGCTCCGCCGCAGTCGCTGGCCTCAGATCGCCTTGAACAGCGGGCTTCGCACCTGCTGCGCGTCGGCGGCGGAGATGAACTTCTCCGTATAGATGTCGCGCTCGAACAGGCGGCCCTGCATGAGCGTGGTGATGGCGGCGTCGATCATCAGCGGCGGGCCGCACAGATAGGCCTTGCGGCCGCGGAAATCGTTGTCGAATTGGGCTTTGGCCGCCTCGTGCACGAAGCCGCGGAAGCCGCGCCAGTCCGAGCCCGCCGGCTCGTGCGACAGGGCCGGCACATAGGTGAAGTTCGAATGCTTCCGGGCGAGCTCCAGGAACTCGCGGTGATAATAGAGCTCGGCCTGGGTCCGCTGGCCGTAGATCAGCGTGATGGGCTTCTCGAAGCCGTCCACCAGAAGGTCGAGGATCATCGAGCGCGGGCTGGAGAGCCCCGAGCCGCCGGCCATGAACAGCACCGGCACGTCGGCGGATTTCTTCACGAAGAAGCGGCCGTAGGGGCCGGAGATCCTCGCCTTGTCGCCCACCGCCATCTGCTCGTGCACGTAGGTTGTGCCGCGCCCGCCGGGCACGATGCGGATGTTGAGCTCGATCTCGCGCGCATCCTGGGGGGCGCTCGCCACCGAGAAGGCCCGCGCGCCGATGCCGTCGGGCAGCTCCAGATGGACATATTGCCCGGCCTGGAAGCGCATGCCCTCGGGCTCGTCGAGGGTGATCCAGATGCCCTTGATGGTGGGGGTGAGGTCCTCGATGCGGCTCACGGTGCCCGTGAAGTCGCGCACCGGCAGGTTCAGCGCGTCGGCGTCCTCCTCGATCTCGGCCTCGATGGTGAGGTCGCTCCCGGGGGTGGCGCAGCAGGCGAGGCACAGGCCTTCCTCGCGCTCGAAGTCCATCAAGGCGAAGCTCGACGCCTCGCCATAATCCACCTCGCCGTCCACCAGCTTCACCTTGCAGGTGGCGCACAGGCCGTGGCCGCAGGCGTGGGGCAGATAGATGCCGGCCCGCAGCGCCGCATCGAGGAGGGTCTGGCCCTCCTCGACGGTGACCGTCTGGCCGAGGGGCTCGATGGTCAGCTCGTAGCTCATCGTCAGTTCCCCGCCGCGCCCATGATGGAGTTGAGCCCCGGCGTGCGGAACCTGAGCTGCGCCTTGTGGGCGATGCCGTTCTCCGCCAGCGAGCGGTCGAAATCGGGCACGAAGGGGTGGTTGGCCATGAGCCATTCCACCTTGTCCCATTCGATGGCGCCGGTGTCGGCGTCGGGCGCGAGCAGCGCCGTCATCGGCCCCGCCACGAACTCGCGGAACGGCATTTCCGGCGGCACGCAGATGAGGAAGGGCGCGGCGAACAGAAGATGCTTGTCCCAGCTCAAATAGACGATCTGGTTGCCGCCGAAATTGGCGACGAGATCGCGCGGGACGCCCACATAGTCCTTCTTGGATTTCACGGTCATGGCGCCGCTCCTCAGCCCTTGTTGGAGGTGGCGAGGCCGCGCCACGCCTCGAAGTTCCTGCGGTCCTCGGAGACCGAGAAGTCGCCGTTGTCGCTGCCGTCCTTCAGGCTCACCCAGTCCATCCAGGCGGCGAGGTCGCCCTTGATGGGTTCCTGGAAGAGCTGCGGCATGGGCAGCCACGCCTGCACGTACTTCTCCGGCTCCTTGTGGAAGATCTCCTCGCAGCCGTCCGAGCAGAAATGGTAGATCTCGCCTTTGTAGACCGTCTCGCGGTGGCAGAGCTGGGTCGGATCATCCGGCTCGGTGAAGACGCACGGCAGCTGGCAGCACTGGCAGAGCTTGGCGAGGCCGAAGTTCTTGAACTGGTTGCCGGAGGCGGCCTGTTTCTTGATGTGCTCCCACCGCGGCAGATAGTATTTCTCGAACGTGGTCGGATACTTCTGCTTCAGCCATTCCATGTCGTCGTCGGACGGGATCCAGCTATGGAAGGCGGTGCCGAAGCTCCACTGGTAGAGGCCCAGCATGAACTGGTGCGACATGTGGTCGATGGCCTTCTCCGCATCGTCCCAGTGCTTGGGCGGGCGGATGCCGTAGCGGGCGAGATCGCGGAACAGGGCGCCGCCGTTCTCCACGCCGTAGATGTTCCACGCCTCGCGCCAGGACATGACGCGCTTGGGCAGCATGTAGTCCATCATGGTGGAGACGAGGCCGAGCACCCGGAACCCGCGCCAGAACCATTTGTCGAGCCATTCCTGCACGATGGGCAGGTTGTCCGGGTCCTGCTCCAGCATGAACTTGATGCATTCGAGGCCCAGCGTCATGTGCCGCGCCTCGTCCGACTGGGCGGAGAAGCCGAAGGTCACGGTGGCCATGTCGCCGTTGTAGGCGGCGCCCGACATGAAGGGCACGAACAGGAGATTGGTCAGCACGTATTCGAACGAGAAGCCGATGGCGATCAGGAACTCGAACGGCCCGGCCGTCATGGCGTCGTCGAAGAAGGAGCGCGCCACGGAGGTGTACCAGATGCGGTCGCGCGCATCGGCGAAGGCATGGAAGCCAGTGTAATACTTGTTGTAATTGGAGAGCGCGTGGATCTGCGTCTGGGCGTGGCGCATCTCGTCGAGCGCCTGCATCTGGCAGGCCACCTGCGTGCCGACGCCGGGGAACTCGCGGCCCGCCCGGGCAAAGCCCTTGTGGGCGGCGTACTCGCCGGGGCTGATGGCCTGCAGGAAGATCTTGAGCGCCGAAAGATAGCGCGCATCGGTGATGTTGAGATGCCCGTTGTTCTGGGCATGGGCATCGATGATGGCGTAGAACTTGCGCTCCTTCTCCGCCTGATACTTCCAATAGGCATCCATGGTCAGGCGGAAGGGGTCCTCCCACTTGTCCCAGTCGTGGATCTTGATGCCTTCATAGGTGGCATAGGGGAAGATTTCGTCGGGCGCGCGATAGGAGGGGGCCCAGCCGAGATCGCGGGTGAGCAGCCGGTATTTCTCCTTCAGGCCGAGCTTCTTCTTTTCAATCTTGATATCCATGGCCGTTTCCTCGCCGGTGTTCTGGGGTTCGGGTCAGCGCTGCCAGCTCAGGGTCAGAGCGTCGTCGTCCTCGTTGACGTTGCCGCCCAGCGTGATGAGGTTGATGTGCAGCTCCTGCAGGTCGTAGGGGCGGCCGATCTTCTCCTCGATGGCCTCGCGGCGGATCACCAGGCGGTCCGGCGCGTCGATCTTCACCATCGCCGGCTGGCGGTTGATGATGGCGTGCGGGTTGTCGTCCTCGATGGCCTCGATGATGGGACGGGTGTCCTCATTGGCCTGGAGCGCGATGAACACGGTGGACATGGGTCGATCCCCCTTCTTCAGATCATGACGCCGGTTTTTTCGAGCCGGGCGCGGAAGGCCGAGATCTGCTCGGCCACGGCGGCATCGGCCTTGGCGCCGAGGACGAGCTCCACCACCGGCAGCAGGGCGGCGGCGACGCGGTCGCACCACAGCTTGCTCCAGTCCTGGAGCACCATGCGGTTGTGCTCGGATTCGGCGGCGGCGACCTTCATCACCGCATCGGTCCACTTGCGGGTCTCGTCGAACCAGGACGCCTGGAACTGGGTCAGCAGCGCCACCGCGGAGCCGCCGCGCGCCGACAGGTCGTCCTCGACGAGGCGCTCATAGACGAGCGGGAAGAGCAGGCCGTCGAGGGCGACGTTCTGCGCCACGAACAGCTCGAACGGGTCGCGCACCACCAGCAGGTCTTCCACCAGCCGGCGCAGCGGCTGCCAGGCGGGGGCGGAGAGCCACGCCGCCTTGCCTTCCTCCAGCGCCGCCACGTCGCCCAGCAGCAGGCCGAGGCGCGAGAGATATTGGGCGATGCCGAGCTGGTCCATCGCCGCATACATGCAGGGCTGGGTGAAGGTGACGCCGTAGCCGTAGCCGCAGATGAAGGTGTTGTTCAGGTTGGAGCCATAGGCGGCGTGGCGCAGCGGCACCAGGAGGTCGAGGGCGGCGCGGCGCACCTCCTCCGGCATCATGGCGGCGAGGCCGCGGGACTCCACGAACTCGAAGTTCGCCTCCGTGGTGTCCTGCTGGCGGGCGCGGGTGACGGTGTAGGTGCTGTAATAGAACTGGCGCGGGTCCTTCAGGGCGTACCAGTCGGCCATCACGATGCGGGTGATGGCGGTGTCGTAGAGGTCCTGGTCGGGATCCCAGGTGGGCTTGTAGTGCAGGTGCTCGGCGGCCTGGATGTCGTAGCTGCCTTCCTGGTAGCGCGAGGCCGGCTTGTCGCCGAAGCGGCGGGCCAGATGGTCGAAGGTGGTGCGCAGCGGCTGGATGGAGACCGTGCGGAGATCGATCTGCATGAGCTTCCTCCTTCAGGCGCGCGGTCTCATGCGCGGCGCCTGCTGGGGTCACGGGATGGGGCGGTCGGGCGGCGCGGTGCGCGCCGGCTATTTGAAGCGGGTCCGAGTGGCGTCCTTGAGCCGCCAGTCGAAGTCGCTGGGCGTTGCCGGCTGCGCCGGGTCGGGCGGGAAGTCCTCCACCCGGTTGACGGCGCAGAACTCGGCGAACGCGGCGCGGGTCAGGATCAGCTCGACGAAGAGCCCGGGCTCGCCGATGGCGAAGTCGAACTCCACGAAGCCGTCGTCCCGTTCACGGGTGACGCGGACGAAACGACGCTTCGTGTCGAGATCCGCCGGCGCGATGTCCTTGTCAGGCTCGCTCGCGGCCATGGCGGTGACCCCTCAGGTCACCACCGTGAGGAAGCTGTCGTGCAGCTTGCCCTGGGGGAAGTCGAGGCCGTGCGGGAAGCCCTCGAAGGTCCAGGTGATGGTGCGGCTGTCGGGATAGGGCTCGTAGCCGCCGGCGAACGTCTCGAAGCGGTTGCCCGAGGGGTCCCAGGCATAGATGGTCTCGCCGCGGGTGACGCCATGGCGGGTCGGGCCGATGTCGATCGGCACCTTGTTCATGCCCATGATGTCGCCGGCGCGCAGCACCCGTTCCCAGGTCGGCATGCGGAACGAGAGATGGTGCAGCTTGCCCGGCTCGGGATACTCCACGAAGGCGATGTCGTGGGTCTTGTGCGAGCAGGAGAAGAACAGGCCGATCTCCGGCGCCCCCGCCTCGTCCGGCCCGAGGATGCGCTCGACCAGGTGGAAGCCGAGCACCTCCATGAACAGCGCCTTGTTGGCCATCACATTGGGGCCGTAGAGCAGGCAGTGGTCGAACCGGATCGGAGCCATGCCGCGGTCGGCGTCGGGCGCCCAGGGGGCGGGATTGATCTCGGGCAGGCCGTTGCCGACCTGGGTCTTCTGCGCGTAGAGCTCCATCGCGTGGCCGGTGGGCAGGGTGAAGCGCACGCGCTCGCCGGTTTCCATCAGATCGCCGGCGGGAATGCGCTCGGTCTTCAGCCCGAACTTCTGCACCGCCGCCTCGAGCTGGTCGAGGGTTGCGGCGTCGAGCACCTTGAAGCCGACGAAATCGACGCCCGCCTGATCGGCCTGTCGCAGGATCAGGCTGTTGTGGTCATGCTCGTCCCAGCACTTGAAATAGACCCGGCCCTCGCCGTCTCGCCCGGTCTCCACGAGACCGACGATATCGCGGTAGAAGCGCGCGCTCTCTTCAAGATCCAGAACCCTGAGCTGGGCGTGGCCCGGACGCAGGACACCCGTCATTGCCATGTCTACTCTCCTCCCTTAGCGACAAAGTTGTGATGGGCGGATGCTGAACGCCGAAAGAACTGCGCACCCGCCTCTTGTATTGCCGTCCTGAACCGCAAGAGCTGTGCCAAAGGGTGAAAAACAAGGCGGGCATTGATGTTTCGCCACGGGGGCGTTTTCCTGCGCCGCGCGATCGCATGACCGATTTGTTCAGTGGAGAGGCCCGATCAACAAAAGCGTAAAGCTGCACCGCAGCATGACCCTGCGGGATCGCGGCGATGCCGGAGGCGGCCGGTCGGGGAGGGGAAAGGCGGCCGCTCGGGCGGTCCGGCCGGTCGCCGAAGGGCCGGAGGAGCCGGTGCCGGCGCGGGCGTAAGGCCAGCTCTGCGGCGGGCCGGCAGGGGGCCGCGGCGGGGGTGTTGCGCAATGGACGCGGGCTTAAGGGGAAATTCATCCGGGGTGGTGCAGAAGTAGGCCGTTGTGTAGTGTCCCTACCGTAACAGCATCCGCACCCCGGGGGGCCGGCGGGACGGGTGCGAACGCTAAGAGCAGGGGTGGTGGCGGTATTCCAGTGGACAAGGCAGGGATCTTTGCTTCCCCTCGGACTGACGGCCGCAGCGCTCGCGCTCTGGACGGCGCCGTCGCTCGCGCAGGAGAACGGGGGCAATAGCGACCTGTTCGGCTCCATCGCCGACTTCTTCAACCCCAACCCCATGTCCAAGGGCCCCGCGATCATCGATGCGGTGCCCTACACGGTGGACATCCAGATCGCCGGCGACAGCCGGTCCGTGCGCAGCGCCGTTGCCGGGGCGTCCAACCTCGAAATCCTGAAGAACCGCCCGCCGTCCGGCTCCGCCGGCCTGGTGCGGCGCGCGATCTCCGATTTCGACCGCATCACCGCCGCCCTCTACATGGAGGGCTATTATGCCGGCCACATCGAGATCACCGTGGCCGGGGCCTCGCCCAACTCGCCGCAGATCTTCGACATCGTTGAGCGGGCGCGCAAGGCGGGGCCGGTGCCGGTGGTGGTCGCGGTCGATCCGGGGCCGCCCTTCGTCTTCGGCAACGTCCGCATCCTCGACGCCGCGACGCGCCGCCCCATGGAGGAGGCGCCGAGCCTGCGCGCCCTCGGCCTCGAGCCCGGCGAGCCGGCCCGCGCCGACCAGGTGAGCCGCGCCGAGGCCGCGCTGGTGAGCTTCTGGCGCGACAAGGGCCATCCCTTCGCCCGCATCACCGCAAAGGACGTGGTGGCGGACCACGCCGCCGACCGGCTCAACGTGACACTGGTGGTGGAGCCGGGGCCCTACGCCACCTTCGGCCCCTTCATCGTCTCGGGCGCGGACTTCCTCCCCCCCGCCTTCATCGAGGAGCGGATCTTCATTCCGCCGGGCACGCCCTATTCGCCGCAGACGCTGAGCCGGCTGCGCAAGCGCCTGCTCACCTACGAGGCCATCGCCAGCGTGCGGATCCGCGAAGGCGACCGCCTCAACGCCGAGGGCCAGCTCCCGATCCATATCGAGGTGACGCCGCGCAAGCCGCGCTATGTGGGCTTCTCGGCGAAATATTCCAGCACCGACGGCTCCTCGGTCAGCGCCTTCTGGGGCCATCGCAACCTGTTCGGCGGCGGCGAGACGCTGCGGCTAGACGCCTCCGCCTCCTGGTTCGGCCAGGCGCCCGACGCGGTGCCGACGGCGGACCCCTTCGGCTACAAGCTCGCCGCCAGTTTCGTGAAACCGGGCATCTTCACCCCGCGCGACGATCTCATCGCCAACGCCGCGCTGCTGCGCGACGTGACCAACGCCTATGTGAGCGAGGGCGTCACCGGCCTTGTCGGCGTGCGTCACCGCTTCGACGACACCCTCACCGCGCAGGTCAGCCTCGACCTGGAAAACTCGCAGGTGGAGGATGCCAACGGCATCGGCACCTATTTCGTGGCCGGCGTGCTCGGCAACGTCACCTACGACACCACCGACAACGAGCTCGACCCCTCCCGCGGCGTGCGCATCAACGCCTCCGTGGAGCCCTTCGCCCAGCTCGGCGACAGCGGCGCCGGGCCGCTGATGATGCAGGGCTCGATTTCCGCCTATCACGCCTTCGACGACGACAAGCGCATCATCCTCGCCGGCCGGGTGGGCGCGGGCAGCATCGTCGGCGTGGACGACATCTATTCCGTGCCGCCGCAGCGGCGCTTCTATGTGGGCGGCGGCGGCACGCTGCGCGGCTACGACTACCAGTCGGCGAGCCCGCGCAACGAGTACGGCCAGATCATCGGCGGCCTGTCCTTCTTCGACGCCTCGGCGGAGCTGCGCATCAAGATCACCGACACCATCGGCATCGTGCCGTTCCTCGACATGGGGTCGGCCTTCGCGTCCGAGACGCCGGACTTCAACATGATGAAATATTCGGCCGGTATCGGGCTGCGCTATTACACCGCCATCGGGCCGCTGCGGCTCGATTTCGCGGTGCCGCTCAATCCGGGGCCGGACGATGGCGACTACGGCATCTACGTGAGCTTGGGGCAGGCCTTCTGATGCTGCGCGCACGCACCCTCGCCAAATGGACCGGCCTCGCGTTCGCGGCCGTGCTGGCGCTCGTCGTGCTCCTGGTCGCGGGCGTGCAGACCGGGCCCGGCAAGGCGATGCTGGCGCGCCTCGGCTCGCAGATGGCCTCCTCGCCCGACGGGCTGAAGGTGGAGATTTCCGGCATCCGCGGCTTCGTGCCCACCGACATGAGCATCGAGCGGGTTGCCCTTGCCGATTCCAAAGGGCCGTTCGGCGAGGTGGAGGGCGCCCATGTGGCCTTCAGCCTGCTGGCGCTCCTGGGCGGCACCCTCGACATTTCCGACGCCGGCGCGGCGCGGGTGGCGCTGTCCCGCCTGCCGGAGCTGCCGCCCGCCACGGACGCGAGCGAAAGCGGCGGCGGCGGCTTCGCCCTTCCGGTGCGGGTCGGCCGCTTCGCGGTGGATGAGATCGACCTTGCCGAGCCGGTGCTGGGCCATGCCGCGAAGCTCTCGCTCACAGCCTCGGCCGAGCTTTTGGCGCTGGAGCGCGGGCTCTCCGCCGCCTTCGACCTCAAGCGCCAGGACGAGCCGGGCAGCATCGCCGGCCGCCTGCATTATGTGCCGAGCTCGGCGAGCCTCGATCTCGACCTCTCCGCCGAGGAGCCGGCGGGCGGCCTGATCGCCCGCGCCGCAGGGCTGGAGGGCCTGCCTGCCGTCACCGCGACGCTGAAGGGCGCCGGCCCCCTCGACGGCTGGGACGGCCATCTCAATGTGGCGGCCGGAGACGTGGCCCAGGTCACCGGCGCGGCCGGGGTGCGGGCGGCGCCGGGCGGGCGGCGGGTGACCTTTGCCATCGATGCCGACGTCGCCCGGCTGCTGCCGGCCGCGGTCCGCCCCCTGCTGGAGGGCCGCACCGAGCTCACCGGCGCCGCCACGGTCAGCGACCAGCTCGCCATCGCCATCGAGGATGCGAAGGTGCAGGCCGCCGGCTTCGGCGCGGGGCTGAAGGGAAGCATCGACGCCCGCGCCATGACGGGCGACCTCTCGTTCGATCTCAAGGCGGGCGATGCCGGCCGCTTCGCCGCCCTCGCGCCCGGCATCGCCTGGCGCTCGGTGACGGCCGCCGGCACGCTGAAGGGCGCCTTCTCCGCGCCCGCGATCGTGGCGCAGGCCAATGCCCGGGAGCTGAAGGGCGCGGGCTACGGCGTCGCCGCCCTCGACGTGAACGCCGCGACCACGCCCGACCGGGCGCAGAACCTCGGCCTCACCGTCACCGGCCGGGCCGAGGGGATGAGCGCCGACGATCCGAAGGTGGCGAAGGCGCTCGGCACCGGCGCGCGCTTCAGCCTCACCGGCGCCAAGCCGAAGACGGGCCCGGCGTCGGTCAGCGCCATGACCATCGAGCTCGCCCCGCTGACCGGGCGCTTCACCGGCACCGCATCGGCGGAGACGGTGGACGGCACGCTCAAGCTCGAGAAGCTGGATCTCGCCGCGCTCTCGCCGCTGGCCGGCCATCCCATGACCGGCACCGCCACGCTCGATGCCAAGGTCACCGCGCGCGACCACCTCTCGCGCGTCAATGTCACCCTGAAGGGCGGCGCCGAGGATCTGGCCACCGGGATCGCCGCCATCGACGGCCTGTTCGGCGGCACCACCACGCTGTCGGGCGCGCTGGCGCGGGACGGCGAGAACGCCATTCGCGTGAACGCCCTGAAGCTCGCCGCCACCGGCCTCAGCGTCACCGCCGACGGCACCATCTCGCGCGCCCGCGCGGACCTTGCGGCCAATCTCTCGGTCGCCGACGTCTCCAAGCTCGATCCCCGCGTCACCGGCACGGTGAACGGCGAGGTGGCGTTCAGCGGCACCCTCGACAATCTCGGCCTGACCGCGCGGCTCGCCATGCCCTCGGGCACGGCCATGAAGCAGAAGGTCGAGGGCCTCGGCCTCGACGTCACCGCCACCGACCTCACGCGGCGCCCTGCGGCCCGCTTCAATCTCGGCGGCCGGGTGGCTGGCAAGCCGGCAACCGGCTCGGGCGCGTTCGCCATGACGGACGCGGGCGCGAAGGAGCTGCGCGGCCTCGCCCTGGCCATCGGCTCGGTCACCGCCGCGGGCAATCTCGACCTTGCCGCCAGCGGCATCGCCAGCGGCCAGATGAAGGTGACGGCCGGCGACCTCAACGATCTCTCGCCGCTGGTCCTGACCGAGCTCGCCGGCAAGCTCGATGCGGATGTGCGGCTCGATGGCGCGGATGGCAAGCAGCGTGTCGCCATCAAGGCCACGGGGGAGAACATCGCCGCCGCCGGGCAGCAGGTGGGCCGGGCCTTCATCGATGCCAGCGTGGTGGATCCCGCCGGCGTGCCCCTGCTCGACGGCACGGTGAAGCTCGATGCGGTGAAGGCCGGCGGCATGGACATTCCGCGCGTCGACCTCGCCGCGAGCCGCGCCGCCTCCGGCACCAACATGAAGCTCGATGCGACGGTGAACGGCGCGAGCCTCGCCACCGCCGGCGTGCTGAGCCAGAGCGCGCGGCAGGTGGCCTTCCGCCTCGACAGCCTGCGCCTTGCCCGCGGCAATGCCAGCCTCGCCACCTCGGCGCCGGCCAATTTCACCTGGGCGGACAACAATCTGAGCATCGACCGGCTGGCGCTGGCCACCCGGGGCGGCAGCGCCACCGTCTCGGGGCGGGCCGGCGAGCGGCTCGATCTCAATGTGGATCTCAAGTCCCTGCCGCTGTCGCTGGCCGATCTCGCGAGCCCCGGCCTCGGCCTGTCCGGCACCCTCAACGCCACCGCCCGCATCGAGGGGCCCGCGGCGCGGCCGAGCGGCAATTACACCCTTGCCATCAACCAGCTCAACGCCGCGCAGCTTGCCTCGAGCGGCGTCGGCCCGCTCACCATCACGGCCGACGGGCGCCTTGCCGACGGCCGGGTGGGCACCAATGCGCGCATCGCCGGGCGCTACCTCACCGGCCTCACCGTCACCGGCTCGGCGCCGCTCGGGGCCGGCGCGCTCGACCTCGCCATCCGCGGCGCGGTGGACCTCGCTCTGGCCAACCCGTCGCTCGCCACCTCGGGCGCCCAGGTGCGCGGGCGCGCGGACATCAACGCCACCGTGCGCGGCACCGCCGCCGAGCCGCGCGCCGGCGGAACGGTGCGCATCACCGGGGCGCGCTTCGACGACAGCGTGAACGGCGTCAACCTGAGCAACATCGACGGCGTGATCACAGGCACCGAGCGCTCGGTGACCATCACCTCCCTGTCGGCCCGCACCCCCAACGGTGGCAGCCTCACCGGGCGCGGCTCCGTCGCGCTCGATCCGGCGGCGGGCTTTCCGGGGAACATCGCCATCGACCTCACCAATGCCGGCCTCGTCAACAGCGAGCTCATGCGCCTCGTCGCCGAGGGCCGGGTCACCGTGGACGGAGCCTTCGCCAACGCGCCGCGGGTCGGCGGCCGGCTGGTGGTGCGGGCGCTCGACGTGAATATCGCCGAGCGCCTTCCGGGCGGGGCGGAGACGCTCAACGTGCGCCACGTCAACACCGGCAGCCGCTGGCGGTCGAGCGCAACCGGCCGCGCCGCCGCGCAGCGCGCCGCGCCGCAGCGGGCGAGCGGGGGCATGCCGCTCGACCTCACGGTCTCCGCGCCCAACAACGTGTTCGTCCGCGGCATGGGGCTGGAGGCCGAGCTCGGCGGCGACATCCGCCTGAGCGGCACCACCGCCGCACCCGCCACCATCGGTGCCTTCGAGATGCGGCGCGGCACCTTCGATATTCTCGGCCGGCGCCTCACCTTCACGCGCGGCAAGATCACCTTCGCGGGCACGCCCGATCCCGAGCTCGACTTCGTGGCCGAGGCCACCGCCAACGACATCACCGCGCAGATCCTGGTCACCGGCTCGGCCTCCCGGCCCGAGGTGGCGTTCACCTCCACCCCCTCGCTGCCCCAGGACGAGGTGCTCTCGCGCCTGATGTTCGGCCGCTCGGCGGGCTCGCTGACTGGCGCGCAGGCGCTGCAGGTGGCGCAGACCATCGCGCAGTTCTCCAGCGGCGGCGGCGGGGTGCTGAACGACCTGAGGCGCACGCTCGGCCTCGACAGCCTCAACGTGGGCACCAATTCGACCGGCAACGGCGCCCAGGTGGGCATCGGCAAGCGCCTGAACGACCGGCTGTCCATCGGCGTGAACCAGGGAACCACCCCCGGCGCCAGCGGCGTGACGGTGGATCTCGACATCACCAAGAACATCCGCCTGCAAGGCAGCACCGGCATCGACGGCGCGGCCAACGTGGGCATCGGCGCCCAGTGGGACTATTGACGGGGCCGGGCGGACGGAGGCGTCGGACGGCGCCGGCGGTGGGTTTCCTGCGAATATGCTCCATGTTCCGGAGAGTGCGGAAATCGGGCGGCTTTTTCGCTTTGGCGGTATTCCAAGACGGAAGCGTGCCTAATGTATGGGCTGTTTTGAGAGCCTAATTATTAGTCATCTACCGCCTGCGCTGAGCACATTTCAGACAGAGCTACGGTACTCTAAAACCGGCCTATCCGGGATATGCCTTAGCCTTTCGTTGGTGCGCCATGGGCTTGCAGCCTTGGCACAGCGCTTGCTGGCACGTTCCAGCCAGCTCTGGCCCATCAAGCGAGAAGGGAGACCCCAAATGCTCGAATTGTTCGCGAGGACAATGAGGAAACTGGGTTTTGTCGCCGCCGCCGCCGCCATGGCGGGCACCATCGGTGCCGCGCGGGCGGAAGACACCATCAAGGTCGGGATCCTGCATTCGCTTTCGGGCACCATGGCCATCAGCGAGACCACGCTGAAGGACGCGATGCTGATGCTCATCGAGGAGCAGAACAAGAAGGGCGGCCTGCTCGGCAAGAAGCTGGAGCCGGTGGTGGTGGATCCCGCCTCCAACTGGCCGCTGTTCGCCGAGAAGGCGCGCGAGCTCATCACTAAGGACAAGGTGGCGGCGGTGTTCGGCTGCTGGACCTCGGTGTCGCGCAAGTCGGTGCTGCCGGTGTTCAAGGAGCTGAACAACATCCTCTTCTACCCGGTGCAGTACGAGGGCGAGGAGAGCGAGCGCAACGTCTTCTACACCGGCGCCGCGCCGAACCAGCAGGCCATTCCGGCGGTGGATTACCTGGCCGATGAAGAGAAGGTCGAGCGCTGGGTGCTGGCCGGCACGGACTATGTCTATCCCCGCACCACCAACAAGATCCTCGAAGCCTACCTCAAGTCCCGTGGGGTGAAGGCCGAGGACATCATGATCAACTACACGCCGTTCGGCCATTCCGACTGGCAGACCATCGTCTCCGACATCAAGAAGTTCGGCTCGCAGGGCAAGAAGACGGCGGTGGTCTCCACCATCAACGGCGATGCCAACGTGCCCTTCTACAAGGAGCTGGCCAACCAGGGCATCAAGGCCACCGACATTCCGGTCGTGGCCTTCTCGGTGGGCGAGGAGGAACTGGCCGGCATCGACACCAAGCCGCTGGTGGGCCACCTCGCGGCCTGGAACTACTTCATGTCCATCGACACGCCCGAGAACAAGGCGTTCATCGACAAGTGGCACGCCTTCACCAAGAATCCGAAGCGCGTCACCAACGACCCGATGGAAGCCCATTACATCGGCTTCAACATGTGGGTGAAGGCGGTGGAGAAGGCCGGCACCACGGACCCGGACAAGGTCATCGCGGCGCTGCCGGGCATCAAGCAGGCGAACCTCACCGGCGGTGTCTCCGAGATGTTGCCCAACCACCACATCACCAAGCCCGTCTTCATCGGCGAGATCGAGGACAACGGCCAGTTCGACGTGGTGTGGAAGACCAAGGATCTGGTGCCGGGCGATGCCTGGTCCGACTTCCTCGAAGGCTCCAAGAGCCTGACGGCGGACTGGGTCAAGTACAATTGCGGCAACTACGACACCGTGAAGAACGTCTGCCTCGGCGCGGCAGCGAAGTAAGGGCAAAGGCGACGGCCCGGCGCGCGCCGGGCCGGCCGGCCACGAGCTCGGCCAATGCGCTCGCCAGGCGACTGGCAGCGCGGCCGACCCAGCGACCGGCCGGACGAAGGGATGGGGGTTCCGTGGTAACCCTCCCGCATCCCTGTCCGGCCGATCCCGCCGCCCCCGCCGGGCAACGGTGGTGGCGCGGCGTAAGGCCCCGTCCGGACGGCACCGCTCTCAGCCGTCCGGGCGGGCCTCGCCATCTGGTGCCGCCTGCAGCGGCCATGCGGCTGGTGCCGCCGGCCCGCGGGGGGTGAGCGGGTTCTGCGGGGCCGCCGTGCCGCCGCCGGCCCGATCCGCGGCGAGCCGGGCGCCAGAGCCGGGTGCGGGACGGTTTCGAGTGCAATTTCCTGGTCCTGGAGCGAACGCCTGATGCGAAGTCTTTCCTTGCCGACCCTCAGGATGCGCTCGCCGGCCTCGTCCAGGCTCCTCCTGCCGGTCCTGATGCTGGCCGCGGCCGTGCTGCTTTGCCTCGCGCCGGCCCGCGCCCAGACCGGCGCTCCGGACATCTCGGGCATCGTCGCCAAGTTCGCCGCCGACAGCTATTCCTCCACCGCCGACGCCCTGGCGGAGCTTTCCACCACCGGCAGTCCTGAAGCCGCCGCCATCGTCGATGCCCTCGCCGACGGCCGGCTCCTTTATGATCCCGCCACCAAGGCGGTGTACCTCCGCGCCCCCGACGGGACCCTCGCCGACGCCGCCACCGGCGCGACGGTGCCGGCGCCGCCGGGCGAGCTCTCCCCGGTGCGCGCCAACAACCGGGTGCGCCGCGCCATCGAGGCGGCCGCCGGCGCGCTGTCGCTGCTCAACGCGGATCCCGCCAAGCGGCGCGAGGCGGCGGCCGCGGTATTCAAGTCCCGTGATCCGGCGGTGCTGCCCATCGTGGAGAAGGCGCTGTCGCGCGAGAGCGTGCCGGACGTGAAGGCCTCCCTTGCCGAGGCCCGCGCCGCCATCCTCCTCGGCAAGGCCGATGCGCCCGAGGCCGAGCAGCTGGAGGCGGTGGACCTCATCGTCGCGCGCGGCGACCAGGACGCCCTCGGCCTGCTGCGCGGCGTGCCCGCGACCGCCCCCGCCGCGGTGAAGGCGGCGGCGCAGGCCGGCATCGCGTCCATCGAGAGCAATCTCAAGCTCTGGGCGGTGGCGCAGAACGTCTGGTACGGCCTGTCTCTCGGCTCGGTGCTGCTGCTGGCGGCCATCGGCCTTGCCATCACTTTCGGTGTCATGGGGGTCATCAACATGGCCCATGGCGAGATGGTGATGCTGGGCGCCTACACCACGTTCGTGGTGCAGGATGTCATCCGCACCTCGGCGCCCCATCTGTTCGACTGGTCGCTCGCCATCGCGCTGCCGCTCGCCTTCCTGTTCACCGGCCTCGTGGGCATCCTGATCGAGCGCACGGTCATCCGCTTCCTCTATGGCCGGCCGCTGGAGACCCTGCTCGCCACCTGGGGCGTCTCGCTCATCCTGCAGCAGGCGGTGCGCTCCGTCTTCGGTCCCACCAACCAGGAGGTGGGCGCGCCCTCGTGGATGTCGGGCGCGTTCGATCTCGGGCATCTGTCCATCACCTACAACCGGCTGTGGATCATCGTCTTCGCCCTCCTGGTGTTCTTCACCCTGCTGCTGGTGCTGAAGCGCACCCCGCTCGGGCTCTATGTCCGTGCGGTGACGCAGAACCGGCGCATGGCGGCAGCCATGGGCATCCGCACCGGGCGCATCGACGCGCTCACCTTCGGCCTCGGCTCGGGCATCGCCGGCATCGCCGGGGTGGCGCTCTCACAGATCGACAACGTGAGCCCGAACCTCGGCCAGGGCTACATCATCGACAGCTTCATGGTGGTGGTGTTCGGCGGCGTGGGGAACCTCTGGGGCACGCTGGTGGGCGCCTTCACCCTCGGCGTCGCCAACAAGCTCCTGGAGCCCTTCGCGGGGGCGGTGCTGGGCAAGATCCTGCTGCTCGTCTTCATCATCCTGTTCATCCAGAAGCGTCCGCGCGGCCTGTTCGCGCTCAAGGGCCGGGCGGTGGAATCATGAGAAGCGCCATCATCGATCGCACCGGCGGCATCTTCCTCGTCCTCGTGCTGGCGGCGGCGGTGCTCGTTCCCGCCTCGAACCTGCTGCTGCCGCCGTCGAGCCCGCTGCACGTGCCCGACTACATGATCCCGCTCATCGGCAAGTATCTGTGCTACGCGCTGCTCGCCGTGGCGGTGGACCTGGTGTGGGGCTATTGCGGCGTGCTCTCGCTCGGCCACGGCGCGTTCTTCGCGCTCGGCGGCTATGCCATGGGCATGTATCTGATGCGCCAGATCGGCGCGCGCGGCGTCTACGGCAATCCCGAGCTGCCCGACTTCATGGTGTTCCTGAACTACAAGGAGCTGCCCTGGTTCTGGCACGGCTTCGACCTCTTCCCCTTCGCCATGCTGATGGTGCTGGTGGTGCCGGGGCTGCTGGCCTTCGTGTTCGGCTGGTTCGCCTTCCGCTCGCGGGTGACCGGGGTCTATCTCTCGATCATCACCCAGGCCATGACGTTCGCGCTGATGCTCGCCTTCTTCCGCAACGACATGGGCTTCGGCGGCAACAACGGCCTCACCGATTTCAAGGACATCCTCGGCTTCTCGGTGCAGGCGCCGGCGACGCGGCTCGTGCTGTTCTCGCTCTCGGCGCTGGCGCTGGCGCTCGGCTACGTCATCTGCCGGGCGCTGGTGACCTCGAAATACGGCAAGGTGCTGGTGGCGGTGCGCGATGCGGAGAGCCGCACCCGCTTCCTCGGCTACCGGGTGGAGAATTACAAGCTGCTCGCCTGGACCGTCTCGGCCATGCTGGCGGGGGTGGCCGGCGCGCTCTATGTGCCGCAGGTCGGCATCATCAATCCGAGCGAGTTCGCCCCGGCCCAGTCCATCGAGATGGTGATCTGGGTGGCGGTGGGCGGGCGCGGCACGCTGGTGGGCGCCGCGCTCGGCGCGCTCATCGTGAACGCGGGCAAGACCTGGTTCACCGGGGCCTTCCCCGAGGCCTGGCTGTTCGCCCTCGGCGCGCTGTTCGTGCTGGTGACGCTGTTCATGCCCAAGGGCGTGCTGGGCCTGTGGTCGAGCCTTGCCGAGCGCTTCCGCAAGCCGCCGCCGGCGGTCGCCCCGCCCGCCCCAACGCCCGCGGAGTGAGCGCCATGCCCGAAATCAGGACCCTCGATCCCGGCCCCGCCGTCAAATGCCCGGGCGCCATCTCCCTGGAGGTGGACGACGCCCGCCTCGCGGCCGACCGGGCAGCGGCCAACCCGCTCGCGGTGACCTCGGCGCTGCTCTATCTCGACGCCATCACCGTCTCGTTCGACGGCTTCCGGGCGCTCAATTCGCTCTCCCTCGTCATCGGCGAGCACGAGATGCGAGCCATCATCGGCCCGAACGGCGCCGGCAAGACCACCATGATGGACGTCATCACCGGCAAGACCCGGCCCAACACCGGCACCGCGCTGTTCGCCGGGACCTACGACCTCACCGCCCTGGACGAGGCGGCCATCGCCGAGCTCGGCATCGGCCGCAAGTTCCAGACCCCCACGGTGTTCGACATGCACACGGTGGAGGACAACATCCTGCTGGCGGTCCAGGCCGACCGGCATGCCTTCGCCAACATCCGCTGGCGCCGCACCGCCTGGGAGAAGGTGCGGGTGGGGGAGATCCTGGAACGGGTGCGCCTGCAGGACCACCGCTTCCGCAAGGCCGGCGACCTCTCCCACGGCCAGAAGCAGTGGCTGGAGATCGGCATGCTGCTCGCCCAGGAGCCGCGCCTCCTCCTGGTGGACGAGCCGGCCGCCGGCATGACCGACCAGGAGACCGCCGACACCGCGGTGCTCCTGAAGGAGATCGCCAAGACCCGCTCGGTGGTGGTGGTGGAGCACGACATGCAGTTCGTGCGCGACCTCGACGTGAAGGTGACCGTGCTGCACGAGGGTTCGGTGCTGGCCGAGGGACCCCTCGACCAGGTGAGCGCCGACGAGCGCGTCATCGAAGTCTATCTCGGGAGGTGAGGATGCTATTTCTTGTCTCCCAGATCAGTCATTCTGCTGGCATCGATAAATGTCACCTCATGTCCGGTCTCGATGAGTTTAATTGTGGCATCAGGTGCGCGGTCGCTGAGGTACTGATCCAGCGTTCGCCACACATTTTTGCTGACACGCTCAGCGTTGAACCACGAGTAGAGCTCCCATACCTTAAAGTGGGTGATACCGATTGCTGCGAATTCGTCGGCTCGCTGCAGAATACTATCCATATGACGCTTCTCCAATTTGTCACTCCTGATCATTTTGTCACTTTTAATCATATAAGTGATGATAAAAATTTAGCGCGTTCTAATTTGGGGTGCAAGTGAAATGTTGGCCGTGGACAAGCTCGACCTCTATTACGGCGCCGCCTACACCCTGAAGAAGGTCTCCGTCACCGCCGAGGCCGGCAAGGTGACCTGCGTGCTCGGGCGCAACGGCGTGGGCAAGACCTCGCTGCTGCGCGCCATCATGGGCCAGCGCCCCATCGCCGGGGGCTCCATCACCCTCGCCGGCGAGGAGATCTCGCGGCTCTCGACGCCCGACCGGGCGGCGCGCGGCATCGGCTTCGTGCCGCAGGGGCGCGAGGTGTTCCCGCTGCTGTCGGTGAAGGAGAATCTGGAGACCGGCTACGCCCGCCTCTCGGCCAAGGACAAATTCGTCCCCGAGGAGGTGTTCGACCTCTTCCCGGTGCTGAACACCATGCTGCGGCGGCGCGGCGGCGACCTCTCCGGCGGCCAGCAGCAGCAGCTCGCCATCGGCCGCGCGCTGGTCACCCGCCCGCGCCTCCTCCTGCTCGACGAGCCGACCGAGGGCATCCAGCCGTCCATCATCAAGGACATCGGCCGGGCCATCACCTACCTGCGCGACAAGGGCGACATGGCCATCGTGCTGGTGGAGCAGTATTTCGAGTTCGCCCGCGAGCTCGCCGACACCTTCATCCTGATGGACCGCGGCGAGGTGGTGGCCTCCGGCGACAGCTCCGGCCTCGACGGCGACGACGTGCGCCGGCTGATGGCGATCTGATCCGGCCGCCATCGCAGGCGCGGTCCGCCTTTCCACAGCGGGGCATTGCGCCGGGCCGCCGGCTCGTTTCTGATGGGGCATCGCGGCGCGCCGCCGCCGCGCATGGGCCGCCGGCCGGTCCGGGAGAGGGAGACGACACCGTGCTGCTGACCCCGCGCGAGAAGGACAAGCTGCTCGTCGCCATGGCCGCCGAGGTGGCGCGCAAGCGCCTCGCCCGCGGCGTGAAGCTGAACTATCCCGAAGCCGTGGCCCTCATCACCGACTTCGTGGTCGAAGGCGCCCGCGACGGGCGCACCGTGGCGGAGCTGATGGAGGCCGGCGGACGGGTCCTCACCGTGGATCAGGTGATGGAGGGCGTGGGCGAGATGATCCACGACATCCAGGTTGAGGCGACCTTTCCCGACGGCACCAAGCTCGTCACCGTGCACCATCCCATCCGCGGCGCGCCGTCGGATCTGGTGCCCGGCGAGGTGACGGCGCTGGCGGGCGAGATCGAGTTCAATCCCGGGGCCGAGCGGGTGAAGCTCACCGTGGCCAACACCGGCGACCGGCCGATCCAGGTGGGCAGCCACTATCATTTCTTCGAGACCAATCCGGCGCTTGCCTTCGAGCGGGAGAAGGCGCGCGGCATGCGGCTCGACATCGCGCCCGGAACGGCGGTGCGCTTCGAGCCCGGCGCCACCCGCGAGGTGACGCTGGTGCCGCTCGGCGGCAAGCGCGAGGTCTATGGATTCCGCGGCGACGTGGCGGGGAGGCTTTGACGATGGGCGTTCAGCATTATTTCGGTGGCTGCCAGTGCGGCGCGGTGCGCTTTTCCGTGGATGCGGATCTCGACCATACGGTCGCCTGCAACTGCTCGCGCTGCCGGCCGCTCGGGGCGATCTTCACCTTCGTGCCGGCCGCCGCCTTCACCCTGGAGAAGGGCGAGGGGGCGACCACCGAATTTCTCTTCAACACCGGCAAGATCCATCACCTGTTCTGCTCCGCCTGCGGCATCGAATCCTTTGCCAGAGGCGAGGCGCCGGACGGCTCCGCGGTGATCGCGGTGAACGCCCGCTGCCTCGACGGGGTGGACCCGAAGACGCTCCACCCGTCCGATGTCGACGGCGCCAGCCGGTAGGGGGCCGCCATGTCCTCCATGCCTCGCGCCGAATATGCCCACATGTTCGGCCCCACGGTGGGCGACAGGGTGCGCCTCGCCGACACCGCGCTGTTCATCGAGGTGGAAAAGGACCTCACCCGCCACGGCGAGGAGGTGAAGTTCGGCGGCGGCAAGGTGATCCGCGACGGCATGGGCCAGTCCCAGGTGCCCAATGCCGACGGCGCCATGGATACGGTGATCACCAACGCCGTCATTCTCGACCACTGGGGCGTGGTGAAGGCCGACGTGGGCCTCAGGAACGGCCACATCGCGAAGATCGGCAAGGCCGGCAATCCCGATGTGCAGGATGGCGTGGACATCGTCATCGGTCCGGGCACCGAGATCATCGCCGGGGAGGGCAAGATCCTCACCGCCGGCGGCTTCGACAGCCATATCCATTTCATCTGCCCGCAGCAGATCGAGGAGGCGCTCGCCTCCGGCATCACCACCATGCTGGGCGGGGGAACCGGCCCGGCCACCGGCACCTTCGCCACCACCTGCACGCCGGGGCCGTGGCACATCGCCCGCATGATCGAGGCGGCCGACGCCTTCCCCATGAACCTCGCCTTCGCCGGCAAGGGCAATGCCTCCCGGCCCGAAGCGCTGGAGGAGATGGTGCTCGCCGGCGCGGCGGCGCTGAAGCTGCACGAGGACTGGGGCACCACGCCCTCCGCCATCGACTGCTGCCTCACGGTGGCGGACGCGCTCGACGTGCAGGTGATGATCCACACCGACACGCTGAACGAGTCGGGCTTCGTGGAGGACACCATCGCCGCCTTCAAGGGCCGCACCATCCATGCCTTCCACACCGAAGGGGCAGGCGGCGGCCACGCGCCGGACATCATCAAGGTGGCGGGGCTGGCCAACGTCCTGCCCTCCTCCACCAATCCGACGCGGCCCTACACCCGCAACACCATCGACGAGCATCTCGACATGCTCATGGTGTGCCACCATCTCGATCCGGAGATTGCCGAGGATCTCGCCTTCGCCGAGAGCCGCATCCGCAAGGAGACCATCGCGGCGGAGGACATCCTGCACGACCTCGGCGCGCTCTCCATGATGAGCTCGGACAGTCAGGCCATGGGCCGGGTGGGCGAGGTGATCATCCGCACCTGGCAGACCGCCGACAAGATGAAGCGCCAGCGCGGCGCCCTGCCGGGCGAACAGGGCAACGACAATCTGCGCGCCCGCCGCTACATCGCCAAATACACCATCAATCCCGCCATCGCCCACGGCATGGCGCGGCGCATCGGCTCGGTGGAGCCGGGCAAGCTCGCCGATCTCGTGCTGTGGACCCCGGCCTTCTTCGGGGTGAAGCCGGACCTGGTGCTGAAGGGCGGCGCCATCGCCCTGGCCCAGATGGGCGATCCCAACGCCTCCATCCCCACGCCCCAGCCGGTGCATGCGCGGATGATGTTCGGCGCCTTCGGGCGGGCGCGGACCCACACCTCGCTGACCTTCGTCTCCAAGGCCGCGCTGGAGGACGGGCTTGCCATGCGCCTCGCCACGGCCAAGGAGATGGTGGCGGTGGAGAACACCCGCGGCGGCATCTCCAAGAAGAGCATGATCAACAACGACGCCACGCCGGTGATCGAGGTGGATCCCGAGACCTACGACGTGCGCGCCGACGGCGAATTGCTGGTGTGCGAACCGGCCGAGGTGCTGCCGATGGCGCAGCGCTATTTCCTGTTCTGAGGGGGCTCAGCCGAATCGGAGAATGCCATGATCCGCGCCACCACCGTCGTCCGCCGTCCCGCCGTGCGCGATGCGCGCGTCGCCGACGCCATCACCCTCGACCACCAGGCGCGGCACCGCCGCCGCTTCGCGCTGACGGCGGATGGCGGGCTGGCGTTCCTGCTGGATCTCGACAAGGCCACGGTGCTCGACGACGGCGATGCGGTGAAGCTGGAGGATGGCCGGCTCATCCGCATCACCGCGGCGCCCGAGGCGCTCATCGAGGTGCGTACCTCCAATCCGCTGCGGCTAATGAAGGTGGCTTGGCACCTGGGCAACCGCCATGTGCCCACTGAGATTACGGAAGACGCGCTCTATTTCGCCGCCGACCACGTGCTTCTGGAGATGGTGCGCGGCCTCGGCGCCAGCGCCGTGGCGGTCACCCGCCCGTTCCGCCCGGAGAAGGGCGCCTATGACGGGGACGGCCATGGCGGGCACGGGCATCATGGGCATGAGCATGCCCATGAGCACCCTGCGCATGAGGCCCCCTCCCACGGTGCCCATGCGCCCGCCCACGGAGGCGAGGCCGGGCACGTCCATGGCCCGGGCTGCGCCGGGCATGATCATGGCCGTGCGCCGGCGTCCGCCCATGGACGTGCCGCCGAGGCCGATGACGCCCCGGCCCACGGCGCGGCGCCCCATCCCCATGGCTGACGAACGCTTGCTCGCGATCCCGGCAACCGTTGACCCGGCCGAGGACCGGCCGGCGCCGGCTGCCGACGGGCCGCAAGATGCCGCCGCGCCGGCCGGGCTGCTGCCCCTGTTCGCCTGGCTGTCGCCGAGCTTTCCCGTGGGGGCCTACGCTTATTCCCATGCCCTCGAATGGGCGGTGGAGGCGGGCGATGTCGCCACCCCCGAGCAGGTTCAGGACTGGCTCGGCGATCTCTTCACGCACGGCTTCGCCCGTTCCGATGCGATCCTGTTCGCCCACGCCTGGCGCGCCGTCGCGGCCGGCGACGGTGCCGCCCTCGGGGAGGTCAACGCCCTCGCCCTCGCCCTTGCGCCCTCGGGCGAGCTGCGGCTGGAGACCTGCCAGCAGGGCCGTTCCTTCCTCGATGCTGTCACCGCCGCCTGGCCGGCGCCGCGGCTGGCGGAGCATGCCGCGCACCTCGACGGCGAGGTGGCCTATCCGGTCGCGCTCGGCCTTGCCGCGGCGGCCCACGCGCTCCCGCTCGCCCCCACGCTGGAAGCCTTCCTGCTGGCGCTGGCGCAGAATCTCGTCTCGGCGGCGGTTCGGCTCGCGCCCATCGGCCAGACGGCGGGCACCAAGGTGGTGGCGGCGCTTGCCCCGCAGGCGCGGGCACTGGCCGCCGAGGTGCCGGGCCTCACCCTCGACGACATCGGCAGCGCCACCTTCCGCGCCGATCTCGGCAGCTTCCGCCACGAAACCCAATATACGAGGCTGTTCCGCTCATGAGCGCACCCAAATCCCCCTTGCGCGTCGGCATCGGCGGCCCCGTGGGCTCGGGCAAGACCGCGCTCATGGAGGCGCTGTGCAAGACCTTCCGCGATCGCTACGAGGTCTGCGCCATCACCAACGACATCTACACCAAGGAAGATGCGCGCCTGCTCACCGTGGCCGGGGCGCTGCCGCCGGAGCGCATCCTCGGGGTGGAGACCGGCGGCTGCCCGCACACCGCCATCCGCGAGGATGCCTCGATCAATCTGCGGGCGGTGGCGGACATGCGGGCGAAATTCCCGGATCTCGACGTGATCCTGATCGAGTCCGGCGGCGACAACCTCGCCGCCACCTTCTCGCCGGAGCTCGCCGACATCACCATCTATGTGATCGACGTGGCCGGCGGCGAGAAGATCCCGCGCAAGGGCGGGCCGGGCATCACCCGCTCCGACCTTCTGGTGGTGAACAAGACCGACCTCGCCCCCATGGTGGGCGCCGACCTCGCGGTGATGGAGGCCGACACCATCCGCATGCGGGCGGGCCGGCCCTATGTGTTCAGCGCCATCCGCAACGGCGCGGGGGTGGAGGTGGTGGCCCGCTTCATCGAGCAGGCGGGCGGTCTCGGCGCCTGAGCCGGGCGCCCGCCGCGGTTGCCGGCGGGCGGAGCGGCCTCACGCCGGCTGGATCCCCACCTTGTCCTTCGGGAAGCGGGCGATGATGGCGGGATCGATGTTGAGATGCTGCGCGACCAGCTCGGGCGGCGTGTGGGTCAGCCAGTTGGAGAGGTCGACCTCCTGATATTCCGGGGCCTTGAAGATCACCAGGACCACGAGGTCCTCATCTCCCGTGTTGAGGATGTAATGGCCCTGGTTGCGCGGCGCGACACCCACGTCGCCGGGGCCGAAATCGAAGGTGGTGGCCCGGGGTCCGGCGTCGAACACGGTCATGCGGCCGCGGCCTTTCATCCAATACTGCCATTCGTCCGCATTGGGATGCCAGTGCAGGCGCCGGAGCGCTCCCGGCTTGATGGTCTCCAGGGCCGCGGCGATGGTGGTGGAGGCCTTGAAGTTGCGGCTGTCGGCGAGGTGGATGGTGCCGGCCTCGTTCTCCTTCACCGGCTTGGTGCCGACGAGGGAGAAGGTGAAGGGCTGGGGCGGCGTTCCTCCGGAGGCCACCGCCGCCTGGGCCTGGGCGAGCGGGCCGGCCTCCTTGCCCTGGAAGATCCACAGGTCGTGCAGCGGGATGGTCTTGAAGGTGTCGGCCGGCACGCCGAAATTCTGCGCCAGGATCTCCGGCGGGGTGTGGGCGATCCAGTCGGTGAGCAGCAGAGTGCTGAATTCCGACTGGTGGGCATCGTCGAACACGAGGAGGAACTCGCAGCCCTCCGGGCCGAGGCCCTGCAGCGCATGGGGGCAGCCGGCGGGGAAGAACCACAGCTCGCCCGGCCCCACGTCCTGCACATAGGCGCGGCCTTCCTGGTCGAGCAGGGTGACGCGGCAGCGGCCGCTGGTGACGAGCCCCCATTCGTTGGCGAGGTGCCAGTGCAATTCGCGGATGCCGCCCGGGCCGAGGCGCATGTCGACACCCGAGACCTCCTTGGCGGCGGGGAATTCGGCGATGGTCACCTGCCGGCCCCAGCCGCCCGCCTGGATGCGCTTCGGCATGATGTTGAATGAGGACCAGAGCATCGGCATGGAGCCGACGTCGGTGGCCGGCGGACTCTGGAACGAGGGGAGCTGGCCGGCGAGCGCGGGGTTCTGCGGGCCGGGATCGGCGAGGGCCGCCGGGGTCGAGTTGATGGCGCCCTGGGGCGGCTCATCGGGATTGCCGAACGAGGCGGCTCCGGCGCCACTGGATGCGAGGGCGGCGCCGCCGACCGCGCTCAGGGCCAGCATCGCGCGGCGAGACAGATCGTCCATGGGGTTTCCTCCACCTAGCGTGGAGCCGCCCGGCACGGGCTTGTTGTTATCGGCGGTTCTATCTTGCCGCCAGGAAGATGCCTTGGCTCCGCGGCAAGCTTAACCTTGCTGGAGACGATTGGAAGACTTCGTGTTCGAAGTGTTCGGCGCCATGGCGCATCAGCCGTGAAGAGGAAGGACGAGGGCGCCGGCCGTGGCGGCGCGATCCGGTGGCGGCGCCGCGGCCGCCACCGGAAGGGCGTTCCTCAGGCGTCGGCGCGCTCCGGCACGGGAAGGCCGAGCCATTCCGAATAGAAGGCGTCGATATCCGGCTCGAAATCGCGGATCACCGGATACCATGGGGTGGGCGCCTCCACGTCGTGCAAGGTGCCGCATTCGCCGCAGAAATACTCGCGGATCACCTGCCAGCTGGTGGTCGGCGCCATCAGGCGGGGATAGATCTCCTCCATCTTCTGCGCCGTGTCGCGCACGTGGATGCGCGCGTGGAGCTTCCAGTTCTCCTTCCAGCTGCAGAAGTCATGGCCGCATTCGCAGCGCACGGTCCACTTCTTCGAGACCTTCTGCTGCACGATATAGAGCTTGGGACCGAGCGGCAGGATGATCCTGTCATCCCACGGCACCCGTTCCTGCAGGATCTCCACATAGGTTTCGAAGCGCTCCGGGTCCTTCGGGGTGGAGAGCATCTGGTGCAGCGTGTCGGGATCGATCTTGCCTTCGACGAGATCGACGATCTTGGTGCGGGTGTAGGCCATGGACGTTCCTCCGGATGGTTCTGGTTCACGGGTGAGAAAAAGGGGCGGCGGAGGGGTGCCGCCGCCCAGTCGAGGCCCCGGTGGAGGCCTAGGGGACGCTCATTCCTCGACCAGCTGCACGGTGTGCACGTCCGGCAGTTCGGAAAGGTCCATGGAGTAGCGCGAGCCGTAGGTGGGCACGCCGATCTCCTCCTCGGTCAGCACCCAGCTCTCGGGCAGCTCCCAGAAGCTGCGGAACTGCTGCTCGAACTTCGGCCCGAGCTTGAAGGAGGCGGCGAACATCTGCTTCACCTGGCTCGCCGCGTCCTTGGCGAGGACCTTATCGCGTTCGCCCTTCAGCCAGTCGGCGGTGGGCACCGACTTGGCGATGCGGTCGCGGCGCATCTGGGCGCGGGCCGCCTCGGTGGCGGGGGTGTCCACCCCGTAGAGGCCGTCCTTGCCCTTCTTCACCACCACGCCGTAGACGTCGCCGGCGAAGCGCTCGAGGATGTATCCGCCGTTGAGGTCATCGGCCACGGCCTGCGGCTCGCGGTCCAGCGGGTCGCCGAAGCCGGGCCCGCCGCGCATGGTGTTGAGGTAGAGGTCGTAGTCGGCGAACATCTCCTCGGTGGTGATGGCCTGCTTGTCGCGCTTGATGAGCGCATCGGGCAGCATCGCGTCCCAGGTGGGGTTCTCCGGGTCCACGTCGCCGCCGAGCGGGATCTCCGCGCCGGAGGCGATCAGCTCCTTCAGCCCGGTCTTGTGGGCGGCGAAGCGATAGCCGGAAGCGGCGGGATAGCCGCCCATCAGTCCCCAGTCGGAGGAGATGTGGCCGTTGCCCATGAAGAACATGGTCCAGTCCTTGGCGTTCCAGACCAGACGCAGGCTCTCGAAGCCGCAGCCGCCGCGATACTTGCCGGAGCCGCCCGAGGAGGCCTTGATTTGCCGGCCGAGATAGATCAGCGGCTCGGCCAGTTCCCAGATCTCCATGTCGCCCATGTCGCCTTCCGGATTCCAGATGGCCGCGGCGTGGGAGAGGCCGTCCTGCACCGCGGTGGCGCCGGTGCCGTTGGCGGCGCACTCGAACGAGTTCACCGCGTGGATCTCGTCATACTGGTTGAAGCCGCCGCCCTGCAGCCAGTTGGAGGTGTTGGCGTTGCCGGCGTTCACCTCCTCCAGATAGCCGCGACCGAAATAGGAGCGCGACAGGCCCCGCCACAGCGCCGTCCAGGCCGAGACCAGGAAGTGCCAGCTATAGGAGAAGGCGACGCGCCGGTCGTCCGGGTTCATCCAGGTGCCCTTGGGCAGGCGGAACTCGGTGCCGTAGGCGGCGCCGTCGTTGATCATCTCGGTGGGGATGAGGGTCTGGGTCATCATCACCCAGATGCCCGAGGTGAAGCTCACCTGGTGGGCATTGTAGGTGTGCCAGCCCCAGCGGCTCGCCCCCTCGAAGTCGAGCCGCCACGTGCCGTCCTTGCGGATGGTCATCTCGCAGGGCGCGTGCATGATGGTGTCGAGCTTGGCGAAGTCGGAGGGAACGCGCACGTCCTCGTGGGAGTAGGGCACGTCCACGAAGCCCACCTGCCGGTAGGTGCCGGGGATGGTCATGGCCTTGATGCGGGCTTGAAGGCCGAGCCGGCCGTGCTCCACCGCCTCGTAGGCGAACTTCCAGTAGGCCTCGATGCCTTCCTCGGCGACCACCTCTTCCACCAGCTTGCGGATCATGTGGCAGCCGGCGACGCGGGTGCGCTCGTCGAGCATCCAGTAGCGGGTGGTGCGCACCATGCGCTGGCTCTCGTGCAGCCAGTCGCGGAACAGCTCGTCGTTGGCGCCGACCTTGCGGCAGGTGACGGAATAGCCGTCGCCGAAGCGCTGCACCTGCCCCGTGGCCATGGAGCCCGGACCCACCGCGCCGGTGTCGATCACGTGGGTCACGCCGCCCACCCAGCCGATCAGCTCGCCTTCCCAGAAGATGGGCACGATGGTGTGGATGTCGCAGGGGTGCACGTTGCCGATGAGGGAATCGTTGTTGCAGAAGATGTCCTTGTCGGCGACGCCGGGATTGGTCTCCCAATCGTTCTCGATCATGTATTTGATCGCGGCGCCCATGGTGCCCACGTGGATGATGATGCCGGTGGAGGTGAGCAGGCTGTCGCCGGCCGCATTGTAGAGGGTGAAGCAGAGCTCGCCCTCCTGCTCCACGATGGGCGAGGCGGCGATCTTCTTCGCGGTCTCGCGGGCATCCACCACGCCGGCGCGCAGGCGGGAGAACAGCTTGTTGTAGAGGATGGGCTCGCTCTCGCGCAGCTCCAGCCGCTCCAGCCCCGCATAGCGGCCGGTGCGCTTGGTGGCCGCCATGAGGCGGTCGCGATGCTCTTTCAGGGTCTCGCCGCCGCGCACGACGCCGCGGGCGGCACCGGCGAGGGCGCTCTGATTGACGTTGACGTTCATGGTTGAAATCCCTTGGGTTGCTTCCTCGGATGGGAGGGCTTTCGCCGGGCCTTCCGACCGGCCGCGGGGCCGGCCGGGACGCTGCGGCGCGCCCCGTCGGTGCGTGGCGGGTCTCAGACCTCGCGCAGGTGGAACAGGCGGTGGCCGTCGAGCCAGGTCTCGAAGCCGTCGGGCACCACGAAGGTGGTGGCGTCGGATTCGATGATGGCGGGGCCCATCACCCGGTTGCCGGGACGCAGCGCCTCCATCTTGTAGAGCTGCGCATCCACCCACTTCTTCTTGCGGTAGAACTTGCGGGTGCCGGTCTTCGCCTCCTCCGGCGGGGTGGCGTCTTCCTCGGGCTCCTTCGGGATCTTCGGCTTGGGGATCGGCACCATGCCGCGCATGATGGCGCCGGTGACCGAATAGCCGAGCTCGGGCGAGCGGGCCGAGGCGGCATAGACCCGGCCGTAGGTGGCGTTGAAGGCGTCGGTGAGCAGGTCCCAGTCCGCCGCGGTGCCGGCCGAGGCGATCGGGGATTCGATCTCAAGGTCGTTGAGCTGGCCGCGGTACTGCATGCGGTAGCCGGGCTGGAGCTTCACCTGCTCGGGGGCGTAGCCGTTGAGCTTGAACTCCTCCAGCACGTTCTTGGTCAGCTCCTCCCAGGCGCTCTGGAGGGTCTGAGCGGATTTCACCTTGTCGGCCTCCGGGGCGTCCGGGGGCATGTTGATGTCGAGGGACTTGTCGTAGCGATACTCGAAGTCCGCCGCCGCGCAGCCGAAGGCGGAGAAGCCGGCGGCCCAGGCCGGCACGATCACGTCCTCGAAGCCGAGGCCCTCGGTGTAGCCATAGGTGTGCACCGGCCCGGCGCCGCCGTAGGAGAAGCACACGAAGCTCGCCGGCGAGTAGCCCTTGCCCGAGATCATCGAGCGCAAATAGTCGCGCAGGTCGCTGTCCAGCAGCTCGATGACGCCGGCGGCGGCATCCTCCACCGAGAGGCCCAGCGGATCGGCGACCTGGGTCTTGATGGCGTCCACCGAGCGCTGGCGGTCGAGCTTCACCGCGCCGCCGAGGAAGTTGTCGGGGTTGAGATAGCCGAGCACCATGTGGCAGTCGGAGATGGTCACCGTCTCGATGCCGCTCTCCTTCCAGCACACGCCCACCCGGTAGCCGGCCGAGTCCGGGCCGAGCTTGATCGCCTTGGTGTAGGGATCGAGGCGGATGAAGGAGCCGGCGCCCGCGCCCACCGAATCCATCGCCACCAGCGGCAGGGAGAGAACGAGGCGGGCCATGTCCGGATCGTTCTTGATGGTCATCTCGCCCTGGGTGATCAGCGCCACGTCGAACGAGGTGCCGCCGATGTCCGAGCAGGCGATGTTCTTGTAGCCCAGCACCTCGCCGAGATATTTCGCGCCGATCACCCCGCCGATCGGGCCGGAGACGATGGTGCGCGCCAGTTCCTTCGCCTTCCAGGAGATGGTGCCACCATGGGTCGCCATCACGCGGAAGTCGAACTTGGTGCCGCGCTCCTTGAAGGCCTCGGAGATCTTGTTCAGCGTCTGCCGGGAGGGTTCGGCGGCGTAGCCTTCGAGGATGGTGGTGTTGGTGCGGTGGCTTTCCTTGCGCACCGGATAGTAATCGGCGGAGGCGAAGATGGGGATGTTCTTGCCGCTCTTCTGCACTTCCTCGATCACGATGTCGCGCACCCGGCGCTCGTTGGTGGAGTTTTTGTAGGAGTGCATCAGCGAGATGACGATGCCTTCCACGTCCGCCGCGATCAGGTCGCGGGCGGCTTCGCGGGCGGTGTCCTCGCGCAGCGGGATCACCGCCGTGCCCATCATGTCGGTGCGCTCCACCACGCCGCGGGTGAGATGGCGCGGCACCAGGGGTGGGTCGTAGCGATGGGTGTTGAGGTGGATGCGGTCCTCATAAGCGTAGCCGAGGTGGCTCTGCACCGCGCGGCCCATGCGGTGGAAATCCTCCATGCCGCGGTTGACGATGAGGCCGCACTTCAGGCCCTTGCGCTGCACCACGCGGTTGAGCATGGCGGTGCCGGAATAGACGCCGGTCTGGAGCTGGCCGAGGGCGTCGTGGAGCGACATGCCCCAGTTGGCGAGGCCGTCCTCGGACGAGGCGATGAGGCCGAGCGCCTCGTTCTGGGGCGTGGATTGCGCCTTGCCGACGACGAAGTCGCCGTCATGATCCACGAAGAAGGTGTCCGTCATGGTGCCGCCGGCATCGATGCCGAGCACCTGGACGTTGCGCAGGTTTCCCAGGGGCACGTTCACGTGTCTGTCCTCCCTTTGTGACCGGCGTTCGGGCGGGGGCCGGTTCGCGCTGGAAGAGGGGCAGATGGCGTGCCATCCGGCGATTTTCGGGTCGGATGGCGTTATATCAATGTCTTGCCGCACTGCGTCAGGACGGGGCCCGATTCCGTGACTGTCCGGAAGTCGGACACTTGTTGTCCGGAGGCGAAGCGATACAGCGCAACTACAGGCGGCGGCGCAGGATGCACTTGTTTCCGCCTAGAATTTCGGCGTATCTTTTCATGAAAGTCGATCGGCGCTCGGCGCACAGAATTCGACGATTTTGGGAGTGAACCGCCATCGCACGGGCCGCGGCCGGAGCGCCTCACGCGCCCGGACCCACCCTCGGCGCCGCCGGCGCATCGGGCCCCACGCAATGGCCAACGGCTAAGGCATCGCAGCCTCCGCGCGCCCCTTCGCGACGCGACCGGTGGGAACGCTGCGCCGCCCGGCCCGGAGGGCAGTGCCGGTGAGATCGTGCGAACTTGAGCGTGCCTGGGAAGCCTTCCACCTGGACGGCACCGCCTCCCCGGTGGTGCGCCCGGCGGTGATCGCCTCGTGGCAGCGCTCCCGCGCGCACCGCATCGCGGTGACCTGCGCCGAGGCGCCGCTGGTGAGCGAGGCCGAGCTGTTCCGCAGGCGCCAGCAGAACATGCGCCTGCTCGGCGCCGCCCGCCCGGCCATGGAGGAGGCCCGCGGCCTGTTGGCCGACTCCAACTCCATGCTCATCCTCACCGATCCCGAGGGCACCATCCTGGAGACCGAGGGCGACGCGCGGGCCGTGGACACCGGCCAGGAGGTGCGCCTGCAGCGCGGCGGCATCTGGCGCGAGGCGGAGATCGGCACCAACGCCATCGGCGCCGCCCTCGTCACCGGCCGCCCGGTGCAGATCCATGCCGCCGAGCACTTCTGCGCCGCCGTCAAGCGCTGGACCTGCGCCGCCGCGCCGGTGCTCCATCCCACCGAGGGCACGGTGCTTGGCGCGGTGGATATCTCCGGCTCCACCGACACCTTCAACCCGCAGAATCTCGCCCATGCGGCGGCCCTCGCCCACCAGATCGAGGCCACCCTCGGCCGGCGCATCGCGCTGGAGCACGACCGCGTGCTGCGCCATTTCCTCTCCAAGCGCTCGCTCTGGCTGTCGGAGGAGATCATCGCCTTCGCCCGCTCGGGCGCGCTGATCTATTCCACCGACCAGGCGCTCAAGGAGATCCAGCGGCGCAACCGGGCCATGCTCGACGACGGGCGGGTGGTGCCGCTGCGCGATGCCGATCCCAAGAGCTGGGCGGCGAAGCTGTCGGAGCTGCTGCCGGGGGCGAGCCTGGAGATCGTCACCGAGGACGGCGAGGAGATCGGCGGCGTGGTGGTGCTGCACCCCGCCCGGCGCCTGCGGCCCGCCGCGGCGCCGCTGCGGGAGGAGGGGCGCGGGGCGCCCGAGCCCTTCCGTTTCGAGGCCATCATCGGCGAGAGCCTGGTCATGTGCGAGGTGCGCGAGAAGGCGCGGCGCATGGCGGACAGCGGCATGCCCGTGCTGCTGGAGGGCGAGACCGGGGTGGGCAAGGAATTGTTCGCCCGCGCCATCCACGGCGCCCGCGTGCCGCCGGGCCCGTTCGTGCCGGTCAATTGCGGTGGCCTGCCCCGCGAGCTCATCGCCAGCGAGATCTTCGGCTACGAGAAGGGTGCCTTCACCGGCGCCGACACCGCCGGCCGGCCGGGCAAGGTGGAAGCGGCGGACGGCGGGCTGCTCTGCCTCGACGAGATCGGCGAGATGCCCCTCGACCTGCAATCCTACCTGCTCAGGGTCCTGGAGGACGGCGTGGTCTACCGGGTGGGCAGCCATGCCGCCCGGCGCGTCGATTTGCGGCTCGTCTCCATGACCAACCGCGACCTCGGCCAGGAGGTGGCGGCGGGCACCTTCCGCAAGGACCTGTTCTACCGCATCGCCGCCTTGCGCCTGCGCATCCCGCCGCTGCGCGAGCGGGGCGACGACGTGGTGCTGCTGATGGAGCATTTCTGCGCCGCCGCCGCGCGCCGGCTCGGCCGGCCGGCGCCGCGCTTCACCGCCGCGGCGATGGAGGGGCTCAAGGCCTATTGCTGGCCGGGCAACGTGCGCGAGCTGCGCAACGTGGCCGACATGCTGGTCGCCATGACCGAAGGCGGGGTGGTGGATGCGCCGGATCTGCCGGCCGAGATGACCCGCGGCGCGGCGGACATCCCCGTCGGCGGGCTGCGGCTGCCGCCGTCCGCACTGTCGGCCGGGGCGGGGCCCGCGGGCGTGCTGCCTTCCACCGATCTGCGGTCGCTGGAGGAGGCGGCCATCATCGGCACCATCGAGGCGTGCGGCGGCAATCTCTCCAAGGCCGCGAAGCGGCTGGGCATCGCCCGCTCCACCCTCTACATGCGTCTTGCCGGGCTGCAGCGCGCCGGGGCGGGACCTGCGGTCAAGGAGCGCCTCTGAGGGAGCGCGGCGCCGCGATCGTCGGCTCCGAGCCTGCGCGCGGTTTCAAGCGCCTGCCGTGACGGGGCCCGACGGGCGAGCGGAATCGGCCGCGTGCGTGGCGCTCGGCGGCCTCTTAAAACGCATCAGGCGCGCACCCTGCCGGATGCGCGCCCGCGCTACTTGGATCATCCGGGCCGGGGAGCGTCCCCGCCCTGCGCCGTCTCAGGTGCGGGCGAGATCAGAACAGGCCGATGGTGTGGGCCGCCGTGCGGCTGGCCGCCGGCTTGGGCTTCGGCTGGGCGGTGGTCGCCGCAGCGGTGGTCGCCGGCTTGGGCGCGGCGGCCTTCTCCTTCTTCGGCGCGGCCGGGCGGGGCGCGGGCGGGGAGAGCGAGGCCACCGTGGTCTTCGGCGCGCTGGGCTTGTTCATGGCGATGAGCTCGGACACGGTCACGAACTTGTAGCCCTTGGCCAGCAGCTCATCGAGCACCTTCGGCATGGCGTCCACGGTGGTGGCGTGGATGTCGTGGGCCAGCACGATGGCGCCCGGGCGGACCTGCGCCATGATCTTGTTGTAGATGCTGTCGGCGTTGCGGTTCTTCCAATCGAGCGGATCGACCGACCAGTAGATCAGGGTCAGGCCGTATTTGTCCTCGAGGTGGTGCCGCAGGGTCGGGGTCATGTCGCCATAGGGCGGGCGCAGATAGATCGGCGCCTTGCCGATGGCCTGCTCGATCACCGCGCTGGTGTCGGCGATCTGCTTGTCGGCGGTGGCGACCGCGACCTTCGACAATTGCGGATGGCTCCAGGAATGGTTGCCGATCTCATGGCCACTGTCGGCCATGCGCTTCAGCAGCTCCTTGTTCTCCACCGCGCGGTTGCCGAGCACGAAGAAGGTGGCCTTGATGTGCCGCGCCTCAAGCATCTTCAGCAGCTTGGGCGTGGTCGCGGGGTTCGGGCCGTCGTCGAAGGTGAGGGCGATATAGGGGGCGTCCACGTTGACGCTGGTGTAGGTGACCGTGGGACGGCCCTGCGCCTTGGGGCTGGCCGGCGTGGTGCTCGGGGCGGTCATGCCCGCGGTGGACGTCGTGGCGGCCGGTGTCGCGGCGGTGGGCGGTGTCGCGGCGGCGGGCTGCTGAAAGGTCGCGGAGTATGGTTGCGGCGCCACCATCTGGCCCATGGCAGGGCCGAGACCGATGAGCCCCGTGGCCAGTAGCGCGGACAATCCCAGAAATGCTCTCACGACCGTGACATCCTGAACATGATCGATGAACTTGATATCGCAGTCTCACACCCCTTGTGTGGAGAAAGTGTGAACTGCCGCGTTATCGCCGTTCCGGCAGCGCGCGAATTCCGCTCGACTGGTGCGCGCCGGACACAGCCGCCCGGATCCGCTGCGCCCGCGCTCCGGCGCCCCGCGCCGCCATGCCGATCGGCCCCGATGCGGCCGGCGGCTGAACGAAAAGACCCTTGCCAAGCACCGCGCAACTGGAAACTGTGAGCGCGCGATCAAGCGCCCCCGCGCGGGTCGCCGGCCTTTTGGGCGCGGCGGCTCCTTGGCACGGAATGTGCCGCGCCGGGGGCGCGCCCAACCGTGTCGCATTTGTTGGTCATCTATTGTGGAGAGGCATCGTGCCCGCATTGGTCGAGAGCAGTACATCCATTCCGCTGAAGACGTCGAAGCCCGTCGGCCTGAACGATCTCGGCGTGCCCATGGTGGACGGCACCGTGGTGAAGAAGGGCAGCCTGGGCGAGTTCACCCAGATGCTGGACGACGGCAAGGTGGGGCGCCGCTACCAGGGCTTCCGCGTCGTTGTGGTCAAGACCATGGAAGGCGCGGCCGAATCGGCCAAGGCGTTCCTGGAGTTCGAGGTTTTCGGCGACAACAATGCCGCCAAGGAGACCGCGGGCGCCTTCGAGGCGGTGCTCTATGCCGGATCGGACAAGATCGCGAGCTTCACGCCCACGGTGGTTTTCCTCCCCTACGCCAATTTCTGGTATGCGAACCGCTATGTCTTCGACATTCCCGCCGCGAGCTTCGAGGCGGCCGAGCGGCTCGACTTCATCGCCAAGCCCGGCGAGGTCGGCGTGATCTGACGCCCGACCGGAAGGCGGGGCGGCGCGGGACTCTTTCGCCGCCGCCCACCGCCACGGTTCGCGCCCGCCTCTCCTCTGTTCCGCTCCCGACTTCTCCCCGATCCTGGGAGTGACCGCGCCCATATGACGCAGCGATGGCGCGCGTCCATTTCCCTATGAAATTACCTCCGAGGCCGCTCCTACAGGCTCGTGCGGCCCTGCGCCTGCGGTCCCGTCCCTGTGCGCGGCGTCCCAAATTTCAGCCGGCTTCCTTGCGCCACGCGGGAAATTTCCCTTGGATGCCGCCCCAGGAGTGCGATCCGTACGGCGAATCGTCCGCCGGCCAGACCGGGCTGATCCAGCCCGGCCATGGCGTTCGAGGGGATTCATGGACCGGACGGTACCGCCCACGAGGCGCCGTCCGGCAGGGGTCGCGCTCTTAGGGGCTCATCCGGAGAAGCAAGATGGCAGGTCCATCCAGGGCAAGAGGTCCGCTAAGGCCAAAAAATCCGTCCGCGGCGCAGGGTTCGCCGAGGACGGGAAAAGCGCCGGCGGGGATGGGGAATTGGTCGCGGGTCGCCATGGCCGCCGTGTTCGGCTGGTCGACGGCCGCCTTTCCGGTGATGGCGCAGACGCCGCCTGCGGCTCCGGCCGAGGCGCCCGCCGCTGCCGGACCGGGGCCAGCCGGGCAGGCCACGCCGCCCACCCAGGTGGCCCCCGCGCCGCAGGCCGCTCCGGGCGCGCCGGCGGCCCAGGCGTTGCCCCCCGTGCCGGCCGCGCCCCAGCAGCCGGTCTACAGCCTGTCCGATCTGGAATACCTTCTGGGGCCGATCGCCCTCTATCCGGACCCGCTGCTCGCCATCCTGTTCCCGGCGACCGCCTTCCCCGACCAGATCGTGGCGCTCCAGCAATGGATCGCCGCCAATCCCCAGGCGGTCGCCGCGGGCGACTTCACCGCCGTGGACGCCATGGACTGGGACACCAACGTGAAGGCGCTGGCGCGCTTTCCCGACGTGGTGAAGATGCTCTTCGAGCATATGGAATGGACGGAATCCCTCGCGCTGGCCTTCATCAGCCAGCCGGAGGATGTCTCCACCACCATCCAGATGCTGCGCGCCAAGGCGCAGCAGGTGGGGAACCTCCAGACCACGCCCCAGCAGGTGGTGACCACCCGCGAGGAGGGCGGCCGGCAGGTCATCTATATTCAGCCGTCCAATCCCGAGCGGATCTATGTGCCGACGTACGATTCCTCGTCGGTGTTCACCACCTTCGCCACCGGGGCGCTGCTGTTCGGCGCCGGCGTGCTGGTCACCTCGGCCTGGAACAATTCGTGGGGCTGGAACAATCGCGGCTGGAACACCGTGTGGGTGCGCCCGCCGGCCTGGCGCCCGCCGCCCCATTGGGGACCGGGCGGCCGCCCGCCGGCCTGGGGCCCCGGCCCGTGGCGTCCGGGCCCGCCCGTCGTCGGCCGTCCCGGGGGTCCCGGCCGTCCGCCGGGAGGTCCCGGCGTGCGCCCGCCGCCGCTGCGTCCGGGCCCCGGTCCGGGGCGTCCGGGAGGCCCGGGTGGACCCGGTGGGCCGGGTGGCCCCGGCATGCCCGGTCGACCCGGCGGTCCGGGTGGCCCCGGCTCGGGTCGTCCCCTGCCTCCCGGCATCGGCAATGGTCCGCAGGCTCCGGGTCTCGTCCCTCCGGCGGGTGGTCCCGGCCGTCCCGGCGGGCCGAACCGTCCCGGCGCAGGCCCCAACCGTCCCGGTGGGGAAGGTCCCAATCGTCCGGGGGCGGGTCCGAACCGTCCCGGCGGCGGTCAGGGCCAGACCGGCGCGCGGCCCGGAAACCAGCGGCCCCAGCAGTCGCGCCCGCAGCAGTCCCGGCCGCAGCAGTCGCGTCCGCGCCAGCAGCAGTCGCGGCCTCAGCAGTCGCGCCCGCGTCCGCAGCAGGCTCGCCCCCAGCAGGCGCGGCCCCGTCCCCAGCAGGCGCGTCCCCAGCAGCGCTCCCGGCCGCACGCTCAGCCGCGGGCGCCGCGCGGAGGTGGCGGTGGGCGCGCCCATCGGTGACGCGGTGCCACGCTGAGCGGGCTTTGCGGCGCACCGCATGATGAACAGGGGGCCGGGACAGCATCGCGCTGTCCCGGCCCCTTCCTTTTTCGATCGCCCGCCCGCGCGGAGCGGCGGGGCATGGGGCTGGCGGCACCACATCCGGCGGCTGGCGCCTTGCGCGCGGGGCGAACCGCCGTTCCAGAGGGGCCGAAGCGCAGGGCGCGCGCCGGCTCCTGCGCCGGATCGAGTGCTGTCGGGGTTGCGGGGACCAACTGGCCGCGCGCCGCACGGCGATGTCACCCTAGGGGGCTGCCGCCGACCGTCCCGAGATCGAGCGGCGGAGACCCGCCGGCTAGAATCGCCACGCGCGCCTCCGGCAGCCCGGAGCGCGTGGCGCCCCGCCGCGGCAGGCGCCGCCCGCTCCGGTCGCCGGATCGTGATGCAATTCCTCCCGATGTCGCGGAAAGGCAGTCCGGCGAACGCTCCTCGGTGGGGGCCGGCGGTGCCGCCTCTACCCGGCAACGGCAGCGGGCGGTTGCGCGTCACCGCCTTGCCCGGCAGCGCGCATCCGGATCAATGCGGCCCGGCGCGCCCGCGCTATAACCCGCACGACTCCCGGGCCCTTCGGCGTCCGGCGAGTTCAGCTGCGATCTGGTCCTATCCAAAGGAGAACCACATGAGGAAGACCACAGTTTCCGCTGCGGGCGTGGCGGGCATCCTCCTGGCGGCGGTCGCCTTCTGCGGCACGCCGGCTAGCGCCCAGATGGGCGCCGGTCCGGGCATGATGGGTCAGGGCTGGGGATCCGGCCAAGGGGGCGCCGGCGGCTGGGGTCCGGGCATGCGCGGCTGGGGGCGCGGCATGATGGGCGGGTGCGGCCCGATGGGCTTCGACGAGAGCGGCGAGACTCCGCCCTTCGTGGACGGCCGCATCGCCTTCCTGAAGACCGAGCTCGGCATCACCGATGCGCAGGCCAAGCCGTGGGCGGCCTTCGTGGAGGCGATGAAGAGCAATTTCGTCAACATGCAGGGCCTGAGGCAGGCGATGCAGTCCGCCTTTGCGGCCGGGACGCCGGTGGAGCGGCTGAACGCGCGCCTCTCGGTAATGGAATCGCGCGTCGCCGCCCTGAAGGAGATGCAGAAGCCCCTCGGCGACCTCTATGGCGCGCTGAGCGACGCGCAGAAGAAGAAGGCGGACGACCTGCTCACCGCCATGGGCTGCATGATGTGACGGTCCCGGGATGACCGTCCGCGCCGGCGCCGGGTGCCGGCGCGGCCGTCACGCCGGAAGGCCGGGAAGTGGGATGCCGAAGGTCTGGAGCAGCAGCACGGCGTTGAGGCCCAGCACCAGGACCGCGCCGGCGACCGCCAGAGCGTTGACGACGGCGCCGTTGGCGAACTCGCCCATCAGGTCGCGCCGCCGCGTGAACACCACCAGCGCGATCATGGGCACCGGCAGCGCGATGGACAGCACCACCTGGCTCAGCACCAGGGCATAAGTCGCGTCCACCCCCAGCGCCACCACCACGAAGGCCGGGATCATGGTGACCAGCCGGCGCACCCAGATGGGAATGCGGAAGCCCACGAAGCCCTGCATGATGAGCTGTCCCGCCATGGTGCCCACCACCGAGCTCGACACCCCCGAGGCGATGAGCGAGACGAGGAACACCCCGGCCGCCGCCGCGCCGAGCAGCGGGGTCAGCGTGTGATAGGCGGTGGCGATCTCCGCCACCTCGCTGTGGCCGAGGTGGAAGGCGCTCGCCGCCGTGATCACCATGGCCATGTTGACGAGCCCCGCCACCGAGAGCGCCAGCACCACCTCGCGGTTGGAATAGCGCAGCAGCAGGCGCCGCTCGGCCGCATCGCGCGGCGTGGCGCGGGCCTGGGTGAGGCCGGAGTGCAGGTAGAGCGCGTGGGGCATCACCGTGGCGCCGATGATGCCGACCGAGATCATCAGCGCCCGCGCGTCCGGCATCTGCGGGGTGACCGCATGGAAGGCGACGGCGCTCCAGTCCACCGGCGCGAGCACCATCTCGACGAGGTAGCACAGGCCGATCACCGCCACGAGGGCGCCGATGATCAGCTCCATGGGCCGGAAGCCGCGCTTCTCGAACAGCAGGATGGCATAGGTGACGACGGCGGTGACGCCCATGCCGGCCAGCAGCGGCAGGCCGAACAGCAGCGAGAGGCCGATGGCGCCGCCGAGGAATTCGGCGAGATCGGTGGCCATGGCGGCAATCTCGCTCACCCCCCACATCCCCCACACGAGGGGCCGGGGCAAAGTGGAGCGGCACAGCTCGGCGAGGTTCTGCCCGGTGACGATGCCGAGCTTGGCGGAGAGCGCCTGGAACAGCATGGCGATGAGGTTCGCCATCACCACCACCCACAGCAGGGTATAGCCATAGCCCGCACCGGCCTGGATGTTGGTGGCGAAATTGCCGGGGTCCATATAGGCGATGGAGGCGATCACCGCGGGGCCGGCGAACAGAAGCGCCGCCCTCGGCCCGCGGCGCTGGCCGGACAGGACCTGACCGATGGCCGCGCTGGTCCGTTCGGAGACGGATTGCGGCTCGGCCGGCAGAACGCTGGAACTCAGGGACATCGGGGGCAGGCTGTGTGATGCAGATGCTGAATAATGTAGCCAGTGCTACATCTATTGCAATGGCCTTGACCGGGTGTCCTTGCCGCAGGGCGCCGCGGGGCCGCGAGGGGGGCTCGCGCAGGGGAAGATCGGCGGTTGCGCATCGGCCGCGGTCCTCGATAATGCGAATCGCCTTCAAAGCGGGGCCTTTGGGCCCGGCCCGTGGCGCGGCGCCAGCGAGGAGGGGGAGCAAGTGACGGCCACGCGGAAAGTCTCGGCCCCCGCCGGCCCGCACGACATCGGCGCTCCCGGCCGGCCCGCGGCCAGGGCTGCCGGGACGAAACCGGCATCCGGCAAGGATGGGCCGGTCAAGCGCCCGCTCGCGGCTTCGCCGGAAAAGCCGGCCCCGGCGGTCGCGCGGGCGGCGGCGCCCGCGCCCTCTCCCGAGCCCAAGACGCCCGCGGCCCCCGATGCGGCCGAGGTGCGTCGCTTCAGCCGGGCCCGCACCGCCCGCTCGGCCGAAATCCTCGAAGACTATACCGAGCTCATCGCCGACCTTCTGAACGCGCATGGAGAGGCGCGGGTCACCGATATCGCCCGGCGCCTCGGCGTCACCCATCCCACCGCCACCAAGGCGCTGGCGCGGCTGAAACGCGAGGGGCTGGTGACCTCCCGCCCCTATCGCGGCGTCTTCCTCACCGAGGCGGGGGCGCAGATGGCGGAGCGGGTGCGGGCGCGGCACCGGCTGGTGGTGGATTTCCTCATTGCCGTGGGGGTGCCGCGCGAGGCGGCGGAAACCGACGCCGAGGGCATGGAGCATTATGTCTCCGACCGGACGCTCAGCGCCTTCCGCCGCTTCCTGAAGGCGAAGGCCTGAGCGCCGGAAGGTCGCCGGACGCAGCCGCCTGTCGCCTCAGAACGGGTTCACATAATTGAGCCACGCGGTCTGCCGCAGGAGGATGCGGCGAATGATGTGGGTCGGCTTCACGTGCGCCGTGAAGATGGCGGCCGTGCCGACGCTGCCTGCCGGCAGCCGTTCCGCCAGCTCCGGCGCGTCGAGCTTCACCCGCACCGCGAACGGGGCCGCCTGGAAATCGGCGGGCGCGAAGGCCGAGCCCGAGGGCGCGAGCAACCCCGGCGCGATGGCCGGGAGGACCTGCTCCACCGTGCCGCCCGCCACCACGCCGGGCAGGAACTTGAAGGTCACTTCCACCTTCTGGCCCGGCTCCACATAGCGCGCGGTGTTCTGGGTCAGCTCGACCACCACCACCGTCTCCGAGGCGTCGATGAAGGCCATGACCGGCGCCAGCGGCAGCGCCGCCACCCGCGCGCCCTTGCGCAGGGTGACGTTGGTGACGAAGCCGTCGGAGGGCGCCCGCACCGTGGTCTTGTCGAGGTTCCACTGGGCGGCTTCGATCTGGCCCTTGAGCTGGTCCACCTCGGCCTGGCGCTGCTGCACGTTGAACTCGGGCGTCGCCTGCTTCTGGGCGAGCTGGGTCATCTGGTCGAGCCGGAGCTGGGCGAGCTGGAGCTGGGCATCGAGGGACTTGAGCTGCGCCTCATACGGGGTGGGGTCGATGCGGAACAGCACGTCGCCGGCCTTCAGCGGCGCATTGGGGACGACGGGCACGTCCACCACCTCGCCGGCCACATTGGGCACGATGGCCACCGACTGGCGGCCGACGAGGGCCGGTCCGGACGGCGCGCCCCAGGTCATGGGAATGAAGAAGCCCACCAGCAGCAGGCACAGCACCAGGATGGGCGAGAGCTTCCAGAACAGGTTGAGCCGGATCACCCGGAGCCAGACCAGCGCCGCCAGCAGCGCGATGTAGGCGTTCAGCAGGACGACGATCACGGCGTGGCCTCCCGCTGCGGGGCGGCGTCAGCTTCCGCCGCGGGGGCGCGCCGCGGCACGTCCACATACGCCCAGATGAAGGCCAGCGGCCAGAAGACGAAGCCGAACAGCGCCGTCACCCAGCCGGCGACGGAGACCGCTTCGGCCCAGGGGTGGTGCCGCTTGCGCGCCACATGGCCGGGCGCCATGGCGAGGAGCGCGACAACGGCGAGCATCGAGGCGAGGGCGATGAGGAGGACGATACCGGCGAAAATATCCAGGAACGACACGAAGGCCTCCCTTCCATTTCAGCTCCGCGGTCGGCCTCGGGCGTGCGATGCGTTTCCGCAAGGATACGCCGCTATGCCCGATTTTTCTGCATATTGCCACAGATCGCAGCTTCCCGCGGCCATCGGTGTCGCGAACGGGACAACAGGCGAGGGTTGCGCGGCGCGGGCGGGTGGGCGCGCGGCGGCGCGCGTCGTTGGCCGGCTGATGGGGTGGCCGGACGCCTTACGCCGCAATGCTCGCGCGGGCGGCGTCTGCGGCCTCATTCAGCCGGCGCGCCGGCTTCCGTGGGGGCGATCCGCCAGGGGGCGGGGGGTCTCTGAACTGATGGAGCTGGAGGGCGGGAGCGCCGAACGCGCTCGGTTGCCATGGAGATGGCGCCGATGGCGAGGGGTGGCGCGACGCCGGTTTGGTGGGATGCGGTGCGGCGCAGGTGCGTTCTCCGCTCTACCTTTGTCGAGACCTCGCGCCCCGATCCGGTGCGCAGGGGTGAGCGGTTGGGCCCGCTCCGGGGCGAATGCGGTTGGTCGGGGGCAGACCGCATGGCCGAGGGGAAGCGGGAGGATCGCACGGTCAGCGCCTGCGTCGCAGGCAAAACACCGGGCAGGCGCACAGATTCTAATCAGGCTCTAGTCAAGCAGTGTCCCGCCGCCGGTCGCAATATGGCATCCGGGGTGCCTTGCCGGGCGTCGCGCGGAGTTTCGGCAGGCCACCGCCTGTCATCGTCCGCCCCGCGCTACCGCCGGGAGCGATGGACGCCCCTGGCGCGTAAAGCCGCGCGGCGCATGCCAGCGAAGCGCCGATGCCTCCGCCGCCCGCGCTCACTGCCTCGGAATGTCGCCCGCCTGCTCGCCGGAGGTGAGGATGCTCACCTTCTCCATGATGCTCATCCAGTCCCGATGGGCGTCGATCTTGCCGCCGATCTGGAAGCTGTGGGCCATGCGCGCGGCGAAATCTACGCCCTCCGCGCCATATTGCTCGGCGATGATCCAGGCTGTCTGCCAGTGCTCGGTTTCTGTCGCCATGGGTCCGCTCCCGCTCTACGCAACTGGGAACGCGTGGAAATTTCGATCACGGCCGGGGCGTAGGACGGTGGGTGGAACCGCTGGGCGGAGCCGACGGCAGCGCCATGCGGTCGCCCGCGCCGTCCCGCGCCCATCCGTCCCGCCGAACCCATTGCCAGTCGGAGTCGCCTGCAGCGCCCACCGGGGTGAGACGGCAAGCGGCGCCCCCGGGCGCGCCTGGCCCGCGTGATCCCGAACTGCCCGTGCTGTGCGCCGCCGCGGGGGCATCACCGGCCCATCCGGCCGGTGGATACATCCCGCAGGGGCACGGCGCGGCGGCCTGACGCCGCCGCGGGATCTGTCACAAATCCAACACCAGCACGCCGCCCTTGCCGCGGGAAACGCACGGCAGGAACCAGCCGGCCGCGCGTTCGTCGGGCTTCAGCCGCTTGTCGCGATGGTCCACTTCGCCTTCCAGCACCTTCACCTTGCAGGTGCCGCAGGCGCCCTGCTCGCAGGCGGTGGGGATCTTGACCCCCTTCTCCTCGAGATAGCTGGTGACGGACTTGTCGCCCGGGATCTTGAAGATGGCGCCGGTGCTCGCGATCTTCACGTCGAACACCTTGTCCATCAGGATCGGCCCGGCCTTGCCGTTGAACCGCTCGATGTGGATGCGGTCGGCGGTCCAGCCCTTCTTCTCGATGCCGGCGATGACGGGGTCGAGCCACCAGTCCACGCCGCAGATGAAGAGGTGCGCGTCTTCCGGCTGCTCGGCCAGCACGGTGGCCGGATTGAGCATGGTGGCGCTGGCTTCGAGGTAGAAGGTGGTGTTCTCCGCGAAGGGCGAGGCCTCGATCATGGCACGGAAGGAATCCGGCGAGCCGCCCGCGAACATGTAGTGCAGCTCGAAGGGGATGCCCTTGGCCTTGAGGTCGGCGGCGATGCTCAGCATGGGGGTGACGCCGATGCCGCGGGCCATGAGCACGGCGTGCTTCAGGTCGGCCGGCACGTCGATATTGTTGCGCGGCTCGCTCACCTTGAGCGTGTCGCCCACGTTCACCGACTGGTGCAGGGCCTTGGAGCCGCCGCGGCTGTTGGCATCCTTCCACACGCCGATGATGTAGCGGCTGCGGTCGGACGGGCTGTTGGCGAGGGAATATTGCCTCATGATGCCGCCCGGGATGGCGACGTCGATGTGGGAGCCTGCGGAGAAGGCGGGCAGCTCCGCTCCGGCGGGATCAACCAGCTCCATCGAGATCATGTTGTTGGCTTCAATCGTCTTTTTAGCAACGACGACCGAGTGAAGCGCTTCGTCAGTCATACCGTCCTCTCTATGGGCGTATGCGGCATTTGCCTTCTGACAAGCAAGGAGGAGACCAATTCGCCGCCTCAGCTCCGGGATATTACGGAGGCGGGGAGGAGGTTCGGAAAATTTTGACAAATTAAATTGTGTACAACTAAAATGACGATCGAGCGGCGCGCACCCCTCCGGCGCGTCCCGATCGGGGACCGAGCCGCGAGCGGGGAAAGGGTGAGGCAAGGCCCATGGCATCCGATCCGGCCCTCCTGTCCGCTGACGCCGAACGCCCGGCATCGCGCGCCCGCGCGCCCGGCGCCGTGCCGGGGGACGATGCCCTGCGGCTCGATGCCCAGCTCTGCTTCGCCCTCTACGCAGCCTCCAACCTGATCACGCGCCTCTACCGGCCGCTTCTCGGCGAGCTGGGGCTCACCTATCCGCAATATCTGGTGCTGCTGGTGCTGTGGGAGGCGTCGCCGCGCAGCGTCGGCGATCTGGGCGCGCGCCTTCACCTCGACAGCGGCACGCTGACGCCTCTGCTCAAGCGCATGGAGGCGGCGGGCCTTCTCGCGCGCCGCCGCGACCCGGACGACGAGCGCCGCGTGCTCGCGGACCTCACCGACGCCGGCCGCGCGTTGCAGGAGCGGGCGCGGCGCATTCCCCCGGCGCTCGCCGCCCGCCTTCCTCTTCCGGCCGATGCCATTCGGGCGCTGCGCGAGGCGGTGCGGGATCTCGTCGCGCAGCTGACGGATCCGGACCAGGTTCCGGTGGCGCCCGCGCCGGATCCCGGTGCTGCGGCCGGACCCTTGCTTTCCCCCCTGAGCGCTCACCCCTCTACCAGGAGCCGACCCATGTCCCAGTCCATGTCCGATATCCCGCTGAAGCGCATCGACGGCACGCCGGCCAGCCTTGCCGATTACAAGGGCAAGGTGCTGCTGGTGGTGAACGTGGCCTCCAAATGCGGCCTCACCCCGCAATACGAGGCCCTGCAGAAGCTCTATTCCGAGAAGCACGACAAGGGGTTCGAGATCCTCGGCTTCCCCGCCAACAATTTCGGCGCCCAGGAGCCGGGCACCGAGGCGGAGATCGCGAGCTTCTGCTCGCTCAATTACGGCGTCACCTTCCCGATGTTCGCGAAGATCTCGGTGAAGGGCGCGGACCGCCATCCGCTCTACGACGAGCTGGTGTCGGCGCTGCCCGATGCCCAGGGCGACATCACCTGGAATTTCGAGAAGTTCGTGATCGGCAAGGACGGCACGGTCATCGCCCGCTTCTCGCCGCGCGCGACGCCCGACGATCCGGAGCTGGTCAAGGTGATCGACGCCGCCCTCGCGGCGTGATCGGCGCCGTCCGCCCCCGGCCGGAAGCCGGGCGCGGGCGCGTCCTCAGCCGTGCATGAGGGCGCTCACATGGGCGGCGGCGGAGGTGGAGAGGCCGGTCAGGTCGTAGCCGCCTTCCAGGAGCGAGACGATGCGGCCGTCGCATTTGCGGTGGGCCACCTCCATCAGGCGGCGGGTGGCCCAGGCGAAATCGCCCTCCACCAGGCAGAGCGAGGCCACCGGGTCGCGCACGTGGCCGTCGAACCCGGCCGAGATGAGGATGAGGTCCGGGGCGAAGGCCTCGATGCGCGGCAGCACCCGGCTCTCCATGGCCTCCTTGAACTGCTCGCCGCTGTCGCCGGAGCGCAGCGGCGCGTTCACGATATTGCCGGCGACGCCGGTCTCGCTCACCTCGCCGGTGCCGGGATAGAGCGGCATCTCGTGGGTGGAGCAGTACATCACGGTGGGGTCGTTCCAGAAGATCTCCTGGGTGCCGTTGCCGTGGTGCACGTCGAAATCCATGATGGCGACCCGCTCGATGCCGTACACCGCCTGGGCGTGGCGCGCCGCCACCGCGATGGTGTTGAGCAGGCAGAAGCCCATGGGCTTGCGGGTCTCGCAATGGTGGCCCGGCGGGCGCATGGCGACGAAGGCGTTCGACACCTTCCCCTCCATCACCTCGTCCACCGCGAAGCAGCAGCCGCCGACGGCGCGCAGCGCCGCCTCCCAGCTCCCCGGCGAGAGCACGGTATCGGAATCGATGCGCACCAGCCCCTCTTTCGGGGTGGCCTCGCCCATGGCGTCCACGAAGTCGGCGGGGTGGACGCGGATGATGTCCTCACGCGCGCCGCGGGGGGCGAGATCGCGCGCCATCAGGAAGAATTTCTCCTGCTCGAACACCCGGTCGAGGGCGCGCAGCCGGTCGGCCCGCTCGGGATGGCCAAGGGGGGTCAAGTGATTGAGACCGGACGGATGAGTGACGAGCAGCGTGGACATGAACCCTGGCGTCTCCCTCGCGTCGCTTCCCCCGCTGCATCACGCGGGCGGGGTGCGCGCTTTGTTCAATTGAAAAGAGCGCCTGCGGACGATGGGCACCGCAAAGCGCTCCGGAACTCGTTAACCGGATGTATACATTAAAAGCCGCGGACGATGGAACGTCTTTGAGGCGGCTCAATAGAAGGATCACTTTTCGTCGAGTCGGCGGGAAAAGATGATCCGGGGTTCTTCCACATAGCCGGCGGCCACATAGAACTTGTGCACTGCATCATTTTCCGGCCGAACCATCAGCATGATCTTGGGCACGCCGCGCACCTTCAGCCAGTCTTCCGCAGCGGCCAGCAGGGCCCGGCCGATGCCGCGCCGGCGGAAGTCGGGATCGGTGGCGAGGTAATAGACCCAGCCGCGATGGCCGTCGTGCCCTACCATCACCGATCCGGCGAGCGCCTCGCCCTGGCGGATCAGCAGGATGGTCGAATGGGGCCCGCGCCGGGCGAGGGCGATGTCGGCCTGGGGATCGTTCCACGGCCGCAGCAGCCCGGCGCGGTCCCACAGGCGCACCAGTGCGGCGGTATCGCCATCGCCGGCATGGGCCACCGGGAACGGCGCCCCGGCGCGCGGCGCTGGAGAGGCCGACGGGGCGGCCGCGGGGGCGGCCACTGGGGAGGCCAAGGCGGCGGCGCTGCCGGGCGCACCGTTGGCGACGGTCCTGGGCTCGCTCATCTGGGCACCCTCCTGCGGCGCGCGTTCACGCGATCAATCCTGCGCCGGACCGGCCGCCGCCTCCGGCCGGGGCGCGGCGGCGCGGCCGAGCCGGTCGGCGATGGCCTCGCCGAGGCCCTCGGGCGGCAGCGGTACCACGGCGATGGCGGGAACACCCGCCCCGTCGAGCCGGCGGAGCGCGCCATAGAGCCGCGCCGCCGCCTCCACCAGGTCGCCCGTCGGGCTGAGGTCGAGCACCAGCGCCGCGTGCTCGGCGCCGGGCGGCCGCGCGCCGTGGAAGGTGAGCAGCGCCTCGCCGGGCCGAACCGAACTGACGTCGAGCCGCACCGCCGCCCGCGGCGCGTAATGGGACGCCAGCCGGCCAGGGGCGGCGGGACGATGGGCGTCGCTCGCGTCGGCGGAGGGCAGGGGGCGGCCCAGCACCCGCTCGATGGCGGCGCGCGGCACGCCGCCCGGACGCAGCAGGCGCGGCGGATCGCCTGCGCAATCCACGATGGTGGATTCCACCCCCACGGATGTCGGTCCGGCATCGACGATGAGGTCGATCAGCCCGTCGAGATCGGCGCGCACGTGCTCCGCCTCGGTGGGCGAGACATGGCCCGAGCGATTGGCGCTGGGCGCCACCACCGCGCCCCCGAAGGCGGTGATGATGCGGTGCGCCACCGGATGGGCCGGCACGCGCAGCGCCACCGTGTCGAGCCCGGCGCGGGCGAGGTCGCACACCGCCGGGCCGCCGGCATAGGGGGTGACCAGCGTCAGCGGTCCCGGCCAGAAGGCCTCGGCCAGGGCACGGGCCGCGGGGGAAAGGCGGCCGGCGCGCCCGGCCTGCGCCCTATCGGCCACATGGGCGATGAGCGGATTGAAGGCCGGCCGCCCCTTGGCCGCATAGAGCGCCGCCACGGCGTCGGGATTGGCCGCATCGGCGCCCAGGCCGTAGACCGTCTCGGTGGGGAAGGCGACGAGGCCGCCGGCCGCCAGCACGCGCGCCGCCTCTTCCGCGGCGGCGGGGTCCGAGGCGGGCAGGAAGCGGGTGGTCCGGGGGGTGCGCACGCGACGATGATCCATTTGCTGCCCGCTTCCGGCAGAATGGCCGAAAGGGTCACTTGACGACGGCCGCCGACGATCCGAATGGAGGGGCTCGACGACACGCCTGCCGGTGCGCGTCCGTCCCGGGAACCTCCTGAGGGGCTTCACATGGACGGTGAATCGCGCTCCGAATTGAGATAGAGGCGGATTCAGCGCCCCTGTCGAATCGCGTCGGGTGATTCGGCGGGAGCGGATCCGGCTCTAGAGCGCGCCTTTTGCGGCCGGTCAAGCCGGCCGGCACCGGCCGCCCGGCCGGAACCTGATGGAGAGCCACATGGCCTATCGCGCCCCGGTCGAGGATCTGTCCTTCTTCCTGAAAACCTGCACCGCGCTGCCCAACCTGATGGAGCAGGGCCTCGTGGACCTCTCCTTCGATCTGGTGGACAGCATCCTGGAGGAGGGCGGCAAGTTCGCCGCCTCGGTCATCGAGCCCCTCGACCGGGTGGCCGACAAGGACGGCTGCAAGGTGAGCGACGGCGCCGTGACCACGCCCTCCGGCTGGCGCGCCGCCTATGAGGCGTGGTGCGAGGCGGGCTGGAGCGCGGTCTCCGCCGAGGAGGAGTTCGGCGGCCAGCACCTGCCCTCCACCATCGCCTCCGCGCTCTCCGAGATGTTCAATTCCGCCTGCCCGGCCTTCGCCCTCGGCGGCGTGCTGACCGCCGGCGCGGTGGAGGCGCTCACCGCCCACGGCGCGCCCGAACTGCAGAAGACCTACCTTGAGAAGATGGTCGCCGGCACCTGGACCGGGACCATGAACCTCACCGAGCCGCAGGCCGGCTCCGACCTCGCCGCGCTGCGCGCCAAGGCGGTGAAGGCGGACGACGGCACCTACCGCATCTTCGGCACCAAGATCTTCATCTCCTATGGCGAGCACGACATCGCCGAGAACATCGTGCACCTGGTGCTCGCGCGCCTGCCCGATGCGCCCGCCGGCACGCGGGGCATCTCGCTGTTCCTGGTGCCGAAGTTCCTGGTGAACGCCGACGGCAGCCTCGGCGCGCGCAACGACGTGGTGGCGGTGGGCATCGAGCACAAGCTCGGGCTGCACGGCTCGCCCACCTGCACCATGGCGTTCGGCGAGAAGGGCGAGGGCGCCATCGGCTGGCTCATCGGCGAGGAGAACCGCGGCCTTGCCTGCATGTTCACCATGATGAACAACGCCCGCCTCGCGGTGGGCGTGCAGGGCGTGGCGGTGGCCGAGCGGGCCACCCAGCGGGCGCTGGACTACGCCAAGGAGCGCCGCCAGGGCAAGGCGGCGGAATGGACCGGCGACGGCATGGCGCCCATCATCCTGCATCCGGACGTGAAGCGCATGCTGCTCACCATGCGGGCCGAGACCGACGCCGCCCGCGCGCTCTGCCTGATGACCGCGGACGCCCTCGACCGCTCGCGCCGCCTGGGCGACCCCATGGCGCGTTCGGCGGCGCTGTCCGAGGCGGGCATCCTGACCCCGGTGGCGAAGGCGTTCGCCACCGACACCGGCATCAAGGTGTCGTCCATCGGCGTGCAGGTGCACGGCGGCATGGGGTTCATCGAGGAGACGGGCGCCGCCCAGCATTTCCGCGATGCCCGCATCTTCGCCATCTACGAGGGTACCAACGGCATCCAGGCCATCGATCTCGTCACTCGCAAGATCAACCAGGAGGAGGGCGACGTGGTGAACGCCCTCATCGCCGACTATCGCGACATCGCCGACGAGGTCCATGCCATCAACGCCGACGGCTTCGGCCACATGGGCGCGCGGCTGGGCGAGGCGGTGGATGCGCTGGGCCGGGCGACCCGGGCGATGCTCGACTATCTGGTGGACGAGCCGGCCAAGGCGCTGGCGGGGGCGACCCCCTACCTCGCCTTGTTCGCCCGCGCGGCGGGCGGGGCCTATCTCGCCAAGGCGGCGCTGGCGGCCCACCTGGAGCGCTCGGCCGGCGGCACCGATCCGCGCCTCGACGCACGCATCGCGGTGGCGCGCTTCTTCGCCGAGGATCTCTGCCCCGAGGCGCTCGGCCTGGAGCAGGCCGTCTCCTCCGGCGCCTCAGCGGTGCTGGAGGCGGAGAAGGTGTTCGGCTGACGCACCTGCAAGAGGCACCGTCCGGGCGCCTCGCCCGGCAGGGGCCGTCTTGTCCTTGCCTCTTGCACCGTGTGGACTGCCCCAGCGGGGTGCCGGCCCCCGCGTGCGTCAGGAGCGCTCGCCGTCCGGGGGCTCCGGACGCGCCGAGTTGGCGGCCGCCGCGAGGATCGCGATGGCGTCGGTCTCGGCGGCGGCGACCGACTTGTAGCGTGGCTCGGTCGTCACGAACGGCTGCGCGGCGTCGGGCGGGAAGTAGATCTCCAGGAAATACTTGTCGGTGGCCGTGTCCTTCACGGGCTCGATGCGCACCAGCGGCATGGCTCGGACCTTTCTTCGGGGAGGCGGGGCCGGGCGCGGCCCCGGCGGGGTCAGATGACGTGCGCCTCGAGGGAGGCGGGGTGGAACAGCTCCTCGGGCGTGAGGCGCCGCTTCGAGAGCCCCTGGTCGTGGTGGGCGGCGAGGAACGCCTCCAGCGTCGGCCGGTTGGGCTCCAGCCCGTAGGCCCAGAAGTCGGGCCCCATGAGGGTGCGGGCGCGGCGCAGCTGCTCCTCCACGAACGGCAGGGTCACCTTGGTGGCGGAGGTGTCGGTCAGCTTCTCCAGCGCCACCGCCTTGGCGCGGGTGAAGGCCTTCACCGCCGCCCCGGCGAGGAAGGGATGCTCGTCCAGCAGCGTGCGGCGGATGCCGAGCACGTGCATGATGGGAAAGACCTTCGTGCGCTGGTACCAGTCGAGGGCGACGCGGGTCGGGTCCTCGAACAGCCAGGTCACCTTCGGATGGCCGCGATCGAAGCAGGACGGCGCGCGCGGGCCGATCAGCCCGTCGAGCTCCCCGTCGGCCAGCATGCCGGAAAGGGTCGCGCCCTCCGGCGCCGCCTCGATCCGGATGTCGGGCGGCAGGTCGAGCCTGATCTTCTCCGGCCGCCCGGGCGTCTCGTAGCCGCCGCGCACCCAGAGGATGTCGCGCGGGTGGACGCCGTAATCCTCCTTGAGGATCATGCGCGCCCACACATTGGCGGTGAGCTGGTACTCGGGAATGCCGATGCGCTTGCCCTTCAGGTCCTCCGGCCGGCTGATGCCGCGGTCGGTGCGGATGAAGATCGAGGTGTGGCGGAACGCGCGGGAGGGGAAGACCGGCACCGCCACATAGGGGCAGGTGCCGTCGGCGGTCTTCACCGAATAGCTCGACAGGGACAATTCGGTGATGTCGAAATCCTGGTACCGGAAGGCGCGGAAGAACATCTCCTCCGGCTCCAGCAGCATGACCTGCGGATCGACGCCGTCGATCTCCACGCGGCCGTCGGCAATGGGGCGCATGCGGTCGTAATCGCCGACCGCGACGGACAGTTTCAGCTTTGCCATGGATCGAATTCTCTTCAGGGGATGAAACGCAGGCTCACCAGATGCAGGCGCGCAGGCGCTCGGCCATGCGGGCGCTCTCGGTGCAGGAGACCTCTGCCGCGGTGCCGACGCCGAGGTAGCGCTCGGCGATCTCCGGCGAATCGAGCAGCGTCCGGGCCGGGCCTTCGAGGGTGATGAGCCCGTTCTCCACCACATAGCCCCGGTCGGCGATGGCGAGCGCCTGGCGGGCGTTCTGCTCGGCGAGCAGGATGGTGATGCCCTCGTCCCGGAGCCGGACGATGAGGCGGAAGATCTCCGCCACCAGGAGCGGGGCCACCCCGAGCGAGGGTTCGTCGAGCAGGAGAAGGCGCGGCTTCGACATCAGGCCGCGGGCGATGGCGAGGAGCTGCTGCTGGCCGCCGGAAAAGTTGCCGGCCACCTCGCCGAGCCGGGTGCCGAGCACCGGGAACAGCTCGCACACATGGGCGACGCGCTGGGCGCGGGCCTCCGCGTCTGAGCGGTCGCCATAGGCGCCGAGGTCGAGATTCTCCGCCACCGTCAGGCCGGCGAAGATCTGGCGGCCTTCGGGAACATGGGCGATGCCCTCCCGCAGCCGCTTCGCGGGCGAGAGGGCGTTGATCTTCCTGCCGTCGAGCAGGACCTCTCCGGAATAGGGCTGGAGCAGCCCGGAGATGGCCTTCACCAGGGTGGACTTTCCGGCCCCGTTGGCGCCGACCAGGGTGACGATCTCGCCCGCGTTGAGCGACAGGTCTATGCCCTGGAGGATCGGCGCGCCGGTATAGCCGACGGTGAGGTTCTTCAGTTCAAGCAGCGGCATCGGCTTCGCGCCCCAGATAGGCTTCGATCACGCGGGGATTGGCCTGGATGCGGGCCGGCGGGCCCTCGGCGATCACCTTGCCGGCCTCCAGGACCACCACATGGTCGGCGACGTTCATGACCAGCGACATGTTGTGCTCCACCACGAGCACCGGGATGCCGCTTTCCCGCACCGCCCTGAGCAGCGCCGCGAGTTCCTCGGTCTCGGTGTCGTTGAGGCCGGCGGCCGGCTCGTCGAGGCACAGGAGGCGCGGCTGGGCCATCAAGGCGCGGACCACCTCCAGCAGCTTCTGGGCGCCCATGGGCAGGTCCAGCGCGTGGCGCCCGGCGTCGCCGGCGAGGCCGACGAGATCGAGCATGGCCTCCGCCCGTTCGCGCAGCGCCCGCTCCTCGGCCCGGGCGGCGCGGGTCCACAGCATCTGCGGCAGGCCGTTGTGGCGCACCAGCCGGTGGCGGCCGGCGAGCGCGTTCTCCAGCACCGTCATGGCCGGAAACACGCGCGCCGACTGGAAGGTGCGGATCAGGCCGCGCCCGGCGATCCTGGTCGGCGGCAGGCCCTTCAGGTTCTCGCCCAGGAAGATCACCTCGCCCGCGTCGGGCTTGAACAGGTTGGTGATCAGGTTGAACACCGTGGTCTTGCCGGCGCCGTTGGGGCCGATGAGGGCGGTGACGGCGCCGTCGGCCACGTCGAAGGAGACGTTGCTGGTGGCCTTGAGACCGCCGAAGGTCTTCTCCAGTCCGCGCACCGAGAGCACCGGCGGCAGGCCCGCCGCCGGGGAGGGGGAGGAAGGCGCGTTCATCGGGGGGTGCTCCGGATCAGTTCCGCGCCGCCGGCCCGGGCTGGGCGGCCGAGGGACAGGCGCGCGAGGCGCTCCGCCAGCGCGCCGTAGAGGCCCTGCGGCAGATAGAGGAAGCAGACGACCAGCAGCCCGCCCGAGAGCAGCGTCTTGTAGAGGGCGAACGGCTGGAACACGGTGGGCAGCAGGGTGATCAGCAGGCTGCCGAACAGCGGCCCCACCAGCGTGCCCTCGCCGCCGATCACCAGCATCGACACCAGCTCCAGCGAACGGTTGGTGCCGACCATGTCGGGCGACAGGAAGTTGAAGAAGAAGGCGTAGAGGCTTCCCGACAGGGAGGCGAGCAGGGCGCTGATGGCGAAGGCCACCAGCTTGTAGCGCACGATGTTGATGCCGAGCGCCGCCGCGGCGGTCTGGTCGGTGCGGATCGCCCGCAGCGCCCGCCCGAAGCCGGAATTCATGGCGCCGAAGAAGGAGGCGAGCAGCACCACGTTGATGCCGAGCACGAGGTAATACATGGCGCGCGGGCTGGCGAACTCGTAGCCGCCGACGGAGAAGGAGGGGATGCCCACCATTCCCGAGGGGCCGCCGGTGATGTCCACGAACCCCACCGCGAAGGAATCCACCAGGAGGCCGAAGGCGAGGGTGGCGAGCGCGAGGTAGAGCCCGCGCAGGCGCAAGGTCACCATCGACAGCACGAGGGCGCAGCCGAGCGACAGCGCCATCCCCGCGAGGATGCTCAGCACCGGCGCCACGTCATGGACGATGGTGAGATAGCCCGAGGTGTAGCCGCCGATGGCCATGAAGCCGGCCTGGCCGAGGCTGACCTGGCCGGTGTAGCCCATCAGCACGTCGAGGCCGATCAGGGTGATGAACAGGATCATGGCGATGGTGATGCCGCTCATGATGCCGTTCGAGGTCACGAGGAGCGGCACGGCGAGGGCGACCGCGAGGGCGACCGTCACGGCGATCCAGGCCACGTTCGGCTGAAGGCGCGCCACATGGCCATGCACCCGGCCGCCTTCGCGCACGTCGGCGCGTCCCGCGACCTTGGCCTGGATCAGGCCGTTGGGACGCCAGACGAGGACGAACAGCAGGATGAGCAAAGCGATGGCGTTGGAGAACAGCGTCGAGACATAGGCGGTGGCGAGCTGGGTGGTGAGCCCGAGCAGCAGGCCGCCGGCCACCGCGCCGGGAAACGAGGTGATGCCGCCGATGACCACGGCGATGAAGCCGGAGATGGTCAGGAGCCGCCCGGTGTCGAACTGGAGCGTCGTGGTCGGCGCCACCACCACGCCGGCGATGGCGGCGATCAGCGTCGCAAGGCCGAAGGACAGAAGCGTCATGCGCTTCACGCCGATGCCCATCAGGCTGGCGGCGGTGGGGTTCTCGGCGCAGGCGCGCAGCGCGCGGCCGAGCCGGGTGCGGGTGATGAGGACCCACAGGCCCGCGATCACCGCCGCCGCCGCCGCGACCACCCAGAAGGCCTGGGTGGGCACCAGCAGCGGGCCGATCCGCGCCGGGCTCTCGCCGGAGAAGGGCGGCAGGGCATAGGGCTGGCTGCCCCACACCACGAGGCACAGCCCCTCGATGGCGGTGAGCAGGCCGACGGTGAGCATCAGCACGTTGGCGTTGGACAGCCGCTCGAGGGCGGGCACGAAGCTGATCGCCCCGAGCCCGGCGCCGATCGCCACCGTCGCCAGGACGGCGACGGGGATGGCGAGGAACAGCGGCCAGCCGTAGGTCTGGCTCAGGGTGTAGCCGATCAGCGCGCCGAGGACGCTGAAGCCGCCCTGGGCCAGGCTGACCGCCCCGGTGACCCGATAGATCAGGGAAAAGCCGAGGGCGATCAGCGCGTAGATGCTGCCGACGACCAGGCCGCCGACGCAGATCTGCAGGAATTCGATCATCTGGGGGCAGCTCCGCTCGCGCTCACTGGGTGCCGAGCGCGTTCGCGCTCTCGCTCGCCAGCACCCAGGTCCCGACCTTGGGATCCCAACGGGTGACCACGACGTTCTGCTCGCCGACGCCGCGGTTGGGGATCGCCTTGAAGTCGTAGATGCCGTTGATGCCGGCGAAGCCCTGGAGCGCATCGAGATAGGCGCGCAGGTCCTCGGCCTTGGCATCGGGACCGAGTTTGCGCAGCGCCTCAACCACCAGCACCGCCGGATCCCAGGCGAAGGTCGAGGGGCCGTCGGGGCGGACGTCGGTGCCCTCGAAGGCGGCGAAGAAGCGTTCCTTGGCGGCGGCCAGCTCGGGCGAGCGCTCGGGCCGGCCCGTCTTCACCCAGCCGGGCGAGGGGATGTAGAGGTCGCGCGGCAGGAAGCCGGCATACTGCTCCATCTGCGCATAGGTCATGTTGCCGTCGGTGGTGGCCACGGGAACATCGAGCCCGGCGTTGCGGATCGCCTTGAACACGGTGCCGATCGGCCCGCCGGTGGACCAGGCGATCACCGCATCGGGATTGGCGCCCTTCAGGCGCTCCACATGGGCCGCGACGCTCACGTCCGAGGGGTTGAACTGCGCCTCGGCGACGATCTCGATCCCCTTGTGCTTGTCGGAATTGGCGAGCGCCTTCACGTTGCGGTAGGCGTCCTGGCCGGTCGCATCGGTGGAGGTGATGAGCGCCACCCGCTTCCAGCCGCGCTTGTCGAAATAGCTCAGCAGGCCGTCCGCCAGCGCCTTGGTGGAGACGCTGGACGAGAAGACGTAGCTGTCCGCCGCCGGATCGATGGAGGGCGAGAAGCAGTAGAGCACCGGCCCCTTGCGCATCAGCGGCGTCATGGCGTTGCACAGCGAGGACACGGCCGATCCGAGCACCACCGGCACCCCGGACGAGCGGATCTGGTTGGCGAGCTGTACCGCCATCTGCGGGCTCGACTGATCGTCGTGGAAGACGAAGCGCAGCTCGCGGCCCTGGATGCCGCCGGTCTTCGCCACGACTTTCTCATAAAGCTGGAGCGCCTGCTGCTCGGCCTTGCCGAGGAAGGCGGCGCCGCCGGTGAGCGGCAGCACGACGTCGATGTTGAAGGTCTCGGCCGCGCGTACCGGCGCGGCAAGCGTGAACGCCGCGACGGCGGCGGCCGCAGCGCGAAGAAGGGTCTTTCCCACGGGGTCCTCCCAGACGAACAAGTTGATTGGTGATCTTGATCATTATTGGCGGCCCGCTTCGGGGCGGGCCGCATTGTCTTCCGGTCGATGCGCGGCTCAGGCCACGGCGGCGCCGGACATCTGCTGCTCGCTCTCATCCTCCTCGATGCCGTCGAGGCGGACCACCTCCTCGTCCGAAGCGCCGAGGGTGCGCCAGGGCGTGGTCTTGTCGACGATGCCCTGGTAGGAGCGCAGCTTGGCCTGCGGCAGGTGGCCGTCGCCGAGGCCGATCACGCTGCCGCTCTCCTGGAAGCGCGCCACCGCATCCAGCATGATGCGGCGGAACTGCACGATGGCGATGTCGCTCGCCCCGAGTCGCTCCTGGGTGCGGTCGGCGATGGGCCCCATGGATTCCCACATGGCGATGTCCTGGTTGGGAATGCCGGCGATGCCCGTGAAGTTGCCGTCCTTCATCTGCTCGCGGTCCTGGAGATAGTCGTTGGCGGCGCTGCGCTTGATGGGGTGGAAGCCGGCATCCACGTCCTCGCCCACGGCGGCAACGCAGAACTTGCGCCAGAGGTCCTGGTCGATGCCGCCGCCCGGCTGTTCGCTCCAGGCGATGAAGTGGAAGTAGCTGGAGGTGTCGTTGCGCGGCACGATCACGCTGGTCACGTTGTAGGAGCTGTTCGGCGGGATCAGCGCCATGAACGGGGCGACGAAGGTGGTGATGCGCACGTAATCATGGGTGTCGGCCTTGGTGATGGGCCGGCGGACGGCGGCGTAGCGCATGCCGTAGTCGGTGAGCTGCACCTGGATGCGCGGATTCTTGTCGGTGGAGGGGCGCAGCCAGTGGGTTTCCACGGCGGCGGCGGTGTCCACCTTGGCGGGGCGCATGTCCGAGGAATGCAGGCTGGAGGAGTGGGCGGAATCGATCTGCCCCTCCATGATCTGCGCCCAGTTGCAGGGCAGCTCGATCTTGGCGATGGAAACCCTGGTCTGCGCGGTCGGCGCGAACGGCGGCGCCTCGAACTCGGGCATGGCCTCGGCCGGGCCCATGTAGGTCCACACGAAGCCGGCGGCCTCGCGGGTGGGGTAGGCCACGTGCTTCACCTTCTCGGCAAAGCCGCTCTCCTTCGGCTCGGACGGCATGTCCGTGACGTTGCCGGCCCGGTCGATCTTCCAGCCGTGATAGAGGCAGCGCAGGCCGCAGCCCTCGTTGCGGCCGTAAACCAGCGACGCCTTGCGGTGGGGGCAGAACTCGCCGATCAGCCCCACGTTGCCGTCGCTGTCGCGGAACGCCACCAGCTTCTCGCCGAACAGCTCGACCCGCACCGGTTTGCCGTCGGGCTCGGCGATCTGCTCGGACAGCAGCGCCGGCACCCAATGGCGGCGCATGAGCTGCCCCATGGGCGCGCTCCCTTCCACGCGGCACAGGAGTTCGTTCTGGTGTGCGGTCAACATGCCTTCTCTCCCTGGACTTGGCGGCTCGTCGCGGCCGGAGGCAATAAACTTTGCTTCCTTAGTTTTTATTGACGCACAACCGACGCCCGCTGTCTAGAGGTGTTTCATATCAAGAAGCGCCGAAATTCCAGAGAAAGCGCGGGATCATGCCGTAGAATTCCCCCATTTCGCCTGTTGCGCGGGAGCGATGGCCTTTGCTGGTGGCGTTTCGGGCGCGATCGCGGTGGGAGGCCTCGGAATCGGCCAGCGCCGGACGCGCGGCTCTGCCAGCCACTGCGGCAACGCTAATAAAAGTGTTGTTATTCAATATGATATATGGATAGCCCGCTCCGCAGGCCGTCCGGCCGCCGGCCAACCCGGTCAGGAAAGTTGCGGAAAATCAATAGTTAGGAAGCTTATATTTCTCGCCGGCCCCCGACCGTCTCACTCGATCTCCTCCGCCGGCTCGCCGGCTCCGGCGATCTGGGCCGCCAGATTGCCCTGGATCACCTTCAGCAGGTCGAGCAGCAGCGCGAGCTCGCGCGCCGTCAGGCCATGGGTCGCCTGCTGGATGACGCTCGCCGCCAGCGGCAGCAGATCGCTCTTCAGCGCCCGGCCCTTGGGGGTGAGGAAAACGAGCTGCCGGCGGCGGTCGGCGGCATCGCGCTTGCGCGTGACGAGGCCGGTGCGCTCCATGGAGGCGATGGCGCTCATGGTGGTCGGCTCCATGGTGCCGATGCGGTGCGATAGCTCGCGCTGGGTCACGCCGTCCTGGTCCCACAGCACGCGCAGGAAATACCACATGCCGAGGGTGACCCCGTGGGGCTCGATCTTGGTTTGCAGGTAGCGCTGGAGGAGGCGGTGAGTCTGGCGGATCTGGTAGCCGACGCTGAGGTCGAGGCAGATGTGCTCGGTCTGCGTCTCCGCCGGGGTGCCATAGATCGCGAGGAGGTCGTCGCTGGTTGTGCCCATGGTCGGATGGCGCCCTTCATCTGATGCGGACCGGCCGCGCCGGAGATCATGGCGCGGCTCGCGTCCCTTAGCACGCCCCGGTTTCCGCCTCAGGTCTGATGCGCCAGCCGGATCTCGCGGCGCTCGCGCGCCGAGGCCAGGATGGCGAGGCAGATCTCCAGCGTGGCGAGCCCCCATGCGCCGGAATGCAGCGGTGGCCGGTTCTGCCGCACGGCGGCAAAAAGCTCGTCCACCACTTCGGCGCGGGGCACCGCCGGGCGCGGCAGCGGGTCGAAGCGCCGCTCGGCGTCGGCATAGATCAGGATGCCCTCGGGGGTGGGGCGCAGGTCGGCCCGCTCGCAGCAGGCCAGCACCAGGCCGAAATGATTGTGCGCCGGCGCGGTCTCGCCGCGGAAGGCATCGACGCCGGCCGGACCATAGGCGCGGCGGTTCTTCAGCGCCGCCTCTTCCTCCGCGGTGACGGCGGCTTTGAGGGCGGCGCGGGCGGTGCCGTAGCGCTCCGGGTCGCGCGTCTGGCCGAGCTCGCCGATCCAGCCGTTGAACTCGTCGGTGTCGAAATGGCCATAGCCGCTGTAGGTGAGGGAGGCGAAGACGCCGTCCTCGAAGTCGATCAGCGCGCTGAAGGCTCCCTCGGTGGGACGCGCCGGATCCCATTGGCCGGTCAGCGCGCGCACGCTGACGGCACGGCGCCCCGCGATCAGGCGCACCACGTCCACCTGATGGGCGCCCTGGCTGAACACCACCCCGCCGCCCGCGCGGGTGTCGAGCTCCTCCGGGCGGCGCGGGCGATAGAGGAAGTCGGTGAAGTTGGTGGCCTGGATCATGCGCACCGGGCCGAAGCGTCCCTCCTCGATCAGCGCCCGGGTGCGCAGATAGGGCAGGTCGAAGCTGTGGCTGTGCCCCACGAGGAGGTGGATGCCGGCAGCCCGGGCCGCCGCGTTCATGGCGGCGCAATCCGCGATGGTGAGGGCCATGGGCTTTTCCACCAGCACATGCTTGCCGTGGCGGGCGGCGCGTTCCACGTGGGCCACGTGGAACTGGTGCGGCGAGGCGACATAGACCGCCTCCACGGCGGGGTCGGCGCACACCTCGTCCGCGCTTTCATAGGCCCGGGCGGAGAATTCCTCGGCGAAGCGCGCGCGGGCGTCGGCGCGCGGATCGCTGGCGGCGACGAGGCGCACGTCCGGATGGCCGGTGAGGGTGGGAAGCATCAGCGTAAAGGCGCGGCCGAGGCCGATCACGCCCAGCCCGAGGGGCTTGGTCATCGCGTCCTCACAGGTCGAGGGTGAGGGAGGCCGACTTGGCGCGGGAGACGCAGATGATGATCTCCCGCCCGCGCTCGGCTCCGGAAAGGACGAGATCGCGATGGTCCGGCTCTCCGTCGAGATAGGCGGTGCGGCAGGTGCCGCAGGTCCCGCTCTCGCAGGAACTCGGGCAGTCGAGACCGGCGCGCTTCAGGGCCTCCAGCAGGGAGCAGTCCGGCGGCACCGTGACGGTGCGCCCGCTGCGGGCGAGATGGACCTCGAACGCGGTGTCGTCGGGCTTGACGGCCTCGACCCCGGCGAAATCCTCGAAATGCACCGCGCCGTCCGGCCAGTGGCCGGTCATGTCGCGCACCGCGCTCATGAGGCCCTTGGGCCCGCAGCAATAAAGGTGCGCGCCGCGGGATTCCTCCAGCACCGGCCACAGGTCGTAGGCGAGGTCGGGATCGCCACCGTCATTGTGGAGGATGGCCTCCCCGGGGAAGGCGGGATCGAGGAATTCTTCGCGGAACGCCATCATCTCGGGCCGGCGGGCGAAATAGAACAGGCGGAAGTTGGTCTTGCCTTCACTAAGAAGACTAAGAATCATGGCGCGGATCGGGGTGATGCCGATGCCGCCGGCGATGAAAATGTAGGATTTTGGCGTGCCGCGCCCCATGGCGAAGGCGTTCTGCGGTGGCGAAACCGCCAGAGTGGCGCCTTCCGGAACGTCATCCGCCATGCTCACCGAGCCGCCGCGGCCCGCCGCCTCCCGCTTGACGGCGATGACGTAACGGGTGCGCTCGGTCGGCGAATTGCACAGCGAATAGCAGCGCTTCTGGCCGCCGGGGGTCGTCACGGCGATATGGGCGCCGGCGGAAAATGCCGGCAGATCAGAACCTTTTGGGTCCTTGAGCTCGAACTCGACGATGTCTTCGGCAATCGCACGGCGGCGCGTGACGCGCAGCTGCAGCGTGGGGGTATCGATTGGGTTGGGCATTCCCATCCTTCCGCGTTTCCTGCCCAATTATTTAGTTTTCTAAGTTTTTGATGCAACCCCTTTCTTGGGCAGCATCCGGCCCATGTGGGCAAGATGAGGCGGGTGCGTGTTTTCCGGGCGGAAATCGCGGAATGTACAGGTGACGCGGGGGCGGGAGCGCCGAGGGGCGCAAAGCCGTCAGCGCCGGTCCTGCGCTGAGGGGGAGGTGAGGCCCCCCTCCCGCACGGGCGCGCGCATCCCGGAGGGCGCGCCAGGCCACGCCGCCGGGCGGGAAGCCGCTTCCCCTAGGAGCGCGCCGCGCCGAAGCCGTAGGGATCGGGCAGGCGGTTCGCCACCTCCTTGAACAGCTCGCGGAACGCGCTCGCCGGCTGGGCGCCGTCGGCGCGGTAGCGGCGGTCGAGCTCGTCGAGGTCCTCGGCCGAGAGCACCTTGCGGGCGAGCGGCAGCAATTCGTGCTCTTCCAGCATGATGTGGCGCTCGGCGGCGGCGATGTAGCGCCGCGCCGCCTCCTCGAAGGCGGAAAAGCCCTCCCGCCCGCGGCTCAGGAAGCGGATGAACGCCCCCGCCAGGGCGCCGACCTGCTCGTGGCCCTCCGCGTGCTGGGCCGAAAGCTTCTCGATCAGCGCGCGGCAGGCGGCGTCCCGCTCCATGAGCAGGGGGAACAGCAGCCGGTCCTCACGCGGATGATGCAGCTCCTCCGGCTCGTGGATCACATAGTCGAGCATCATCGACAGCAGCCGCCAGTCCGGCAGCGCGCCGGCCGCGATCTCGTCCAGCACGTGACCGATGGCCTGGTAGATGGCCAGCATGGTCGCATGCTCGTCGTGGATGGTCTCGATGGTGTTCATGCCACGGCCCCCTGACTTTTCTGCACGCCGAGCCAGCGCTCGAGGCATTGCGGGTCGTTGCGCAGCGTGTCCGCGCGGCCCCAGTAGACCGTCTTGCCCCGTTCGAGGACGAGGGCGCGCTGGGCAAGGGGAAGGATCTTGCTCGCGTGCTGCTCGACCAGGATGACGCTCATGCCGCTGGTCTCGATCAGCCCGCGGATGACGTTGAGCAGCTCCTGGACGATGATGGGCGCGAGGCCCTCCAGCGGCTCGTCGAGGAGCAGCAGCTTGGGGTTCAGCATCAGGGCGCGGCCGATGGCGAGCATCTGCTGCTCGCCGCCGGAGAGCTGGTTGCCCATGTTGCGGCGCCGCTCCTCCAGCCGGGGGAAGATGCCGTAGACCTTGGCCAGGGACCACTCGCCCTTGCGGGCCACCACGGTCAGGTTCTCCTCGACGGTGAGCGAGGGGAACACGTCGCGCTCCTGCGGCACCCAGCCGATGCCCAGCTGGGCGCGCTGCTGCGAGCGGACCCTCGCGATGGCGCGCCCGGCGAAGGTGATCTCGCCGCCCTGCAGGTCGGCGGCGCCGATCAGGGTGGCGAGCAGGGTCGTCTTGCCGACGCCGTTGCGGCCGAGCAGGGCCATGCATTCCCCTGCGTCGAGGGAAAAGGTCATGTCGTCGATGACGATGGCGTCGCCGTAGCCGGAGCGCACGCCTGTCAGGCTCAGGAGTTCAGACAACGAGCGCCTCCCCCAGATAGACTTCCTTGACGCGCCGGTCGTTGGCGATCTCCCCCGGCGTGCCCTCCGTCAGGATGGCCCCGTTGACGAGCACGGTGATGCGGTCGGCGAAGCCGAACACGAGCTGCATGTCGTGCTCGATGAGCAGCACGGTCACGTCGCGGGGCAGCGCGGAGATGGTGCGGAACAATTCCCCGCTCTCTTCGGCCGGCACGCCGGCGGCGGGCTCGTCCAGCAGGAGGACGGCGGGCTTGGCCGCCAAAGCGAGGGCGATCTCCAGCAGGCGCTGGCGGCCGTAGGACAGCTCCTTCGTCTGCACGTTCGCCACCTCGGTCAGCCCCAGAAGCTCGACGATGCGCCATGCCTCGGCGATGGAGTCCCGGCAGGCCGAGCGTCGCTGCCAGAAGACCCCGCCGAGGCCGAAGCGCTCGTTGGTCGCCAGCAGGACGGATTCGAACAGGGTCAGATCGTTGAACAGCCGGTTGATCTGGAAGGTGCGCACCAGCCCGCACTCCACCCGCTGGTGCTGCGCGAGGCGGGTGATGTCGGCGCCGTTGAGGCGGATCTGCCCGGCGGACGGCGGCAGAAAACCCGTGAGCAGGTTGATCAGCGTGGTCTTGCCGGCGCCGTTCGGCCCGATGATCGCCTGACGCGCGCCCGCCGCCACGGACAGGTTCACGTCGTTGGTCACCGTGAAGGCGCCGAAGCGCTTCACGAGGCCCTGGGTCTCGATGGCGGGGGTCATTGCGCGGCACCTCCGGGCACCAGCCGGTCGCGCAGCCGGCGCAGTCCGCCGGTCAGGCCGTCGCGGGCGAACAGCACGATGAGGATCAGCAGCGTGCCCATCCAGAACTGCCAGTACATGGGGTTGATCTCGGAGAGCAGATGGTGGGCGACCGAGAACACGATGGTGCCGAGGAGGGCGCCATAGAGATTGCCGGTGCCGCCGAGGACGAGGATCAGCATCAGCTCGGCCGAGCGATGGAAGGACAGCGCGTCGAGCGAGACGAACTGGTTGGTCTGGGTGAGCAGCGCGCCGGCGATGCCCGCGACCGCCCCGCCGATGGCATAGGCCACCGTCAGGCGCCGGCTCACCGGCACGCCGAGCGCGGGCATACGCTGCACGTTCAGCCGGATGCCGGTGAGGGCGAGGCCGAACGGGCTGTTCTTCAGCCGCCGCAGGCCGAGGAAGACCACGAACAGAACCGCGAGGGCGTACCAATAGGCCACCGTCCCGCCGAGGTCGAACTCCACCAGGCCGAGCAGCGGGTTGATGACGATGCCCTGCAGGCCGTCGACGCCGCCGGTCACCGCGCTCCACTTGTTCGCGGCCTCGTAGAGGATGCCGGCGACGGCGACGGTGATGAGCAGCCGCGTCAGGTCCTTGCCGCCGAGCAGCAAGGGCGCGGTGAAAAGGCCGAGCAGGCCGGCCAGCGCGGCCGCCACCACCAGCCCCACCAGCGGATCGCCGCTGACATAGATGGAGAACAGGCCCGCGGCATAGCCGCCGAGGCCGAAGAAGGCGGCCTGGCCGAGGGAGAGGATGCCGGCGATGCCGAGGATGAGATCCAGCGACAGGCAGAACAGCCCGAGGATCGCGATCTGCGACAGGAAGAGCCGGTCGTCGGGAAAGACGAAGGGGGCGACGAGGGCAAGCGCCCAGAAGGCGAATTCCATCGGCTTCCAGCGCTCCTGCTGGCGCAGGTGCGCGGCGGCCGTCTCAAGGGACGGAGTCATGATCTTCCTCCGAATTTGGGCAGCAATCCCCGCGAGCGGGCCACCAGCACGATCAGCATCAAAGCGTAGATGACGAAGGCGCCAAGCTCCGGGACGTAGTATTTGCCGAGGACATCGAAGATGCCGATCGCCATCGAGGCGATGAATGAGCCGAGAATGCTTCCGGGCCCACCCACGATCACGACGATCAGGAAATAGACGACGTATTTGACTGCGAAGACGGGATCGAGCCCGAGCATCTGCGTGCCCAGCGCTCCGCCCAGCCCGGCGAGCGCGGAGCCCACCGCGAAGGTGACGGTGAAGATGCGGTCGACCTCGATCCCCACGCCGCGCGCGGTGCGGGGATTGTCCACCGCGGCCCTGAGCTCGGCGCCGAAGCGGGTCTGGGTCAGGACGACCTGCAGCGATCCGGCGATGGCGAAGGCAATGACGATCAGGAACAGCCGATAGATTCCGAGATCCACCCCGAGGACATGAATCTGCCCTTCGAGGTAGGCCGGCAGCCGGATGATCTGCACGGAAGAGCCGAAGAAATAGGCCGCCAGGGAAATGGAGACGAAAATCAGTCCGACCGTAAACAGAACATGGTCCATGTGCGACGCCGCATAAAGGCGGCGATACAGAAGACGTTCCAGCACCGCCCCCACCGCGAGACATCCCGCGGTGGCAATGACGAGGGCGGCGAGGAACGGGATGCCGTATTCGTTGACCAGCAGGACACCGAGATAGCCGCCGAGCATGGCAAACGCCCCGGTGGCGAGGTTGACGAAATTCATCAACCCCAGCGTTACCGACAGTCCGACACTGATCAAGAACAGCAGCATCCCAAGGGCGATGCCGTCGAATATTATAGTCATGCCGTCCCCGTTATCTGACGCGGGTTGAAGAGCAGGTCACGGAACGGGGATTACTTGTCCTGGGGATCCCGCGCCTTGGGGAAGGCTTCGAACTCCACGTTCTGCAGCGTGCCGTCGACCTTCTCGGTCTTGCGGATGTAGACGGACTGCACGATGTCCCGCGAGGCGGGGTCGATCTCCACCGGGCCGCGCGGGCTCATCCAGGAGAGCCCCTTGACGGCCTCCATGAAGTCGGCGCCCGAGACATCGTTGCCCTTGGCTTCCAGCACGCGGGCGATCAGCGCCATCCCGTCGTAGCCGGCCACCGACATGTAGTTCGGCCGATCGTCGCTGGCGTAGGCCTTGCGATAGGCCGCCACATAGGCGGCGTTTTCCGGGGACTGGTGGGATTCCGAATAGTTGGACGCGGTGAGCACGCCGATGGCGGCATCGCCGGTGGCGTCGATGACGGCCTCCTCGGTGAGGCTCGTACCCATCACCTTGATGCCGGCCGCATCGAGGCCGCGCGACTTGAAGCCCTTCAGGAAGGCGATGCTCAGCTCGCCCGGCGGCAGGAAGACGAACACGGCATCGGGGCTCGCATCCTTGATCTTCTGAAGATAAGGCGAGGGGTCCGCGCTGTTGAGCGGGTAGCGCACGCTGCCGATGATCTCGCCGCCGCCCTTGGTGAAGGTCTCGATGAACTGCTTCTCCGAATCGTGGCCCGGCGAATAGTCGGCCACCAGCGTGTAGACCTTCTTGATGCCGTTCTTCAGCGCCCATTCGGCCATGGGGGCGGTGACCTGCGGCTGGGTCTGCGAGACGCGGATGAGGTAGGGCGACTTCTTGGTGAGCCCGGTGGTGGAGGCGTTCATGACGATCATCGGCACCTTGGCCTGGGACGCGAGGGGCGCCACCGTGAGCGCCGAGGGCGTCAGGCCGAAGCCGATGAGATACTTCACCTTGTCCTTGACGAGGAGCTGCTGGGCCAGGCGCCGGGACAGCTCGGGCGCGACGCCCGTGTCGTCGGCGGTGACGAGCTCGACCTCCTGGCCGCCGATCTTGCCGCCGTGCTCGGAGAGATAGAGCTTGGCGCCGTTCAGGATCTTGGTGCCGTAGATGGCGTAGGGGCCGGTGAACGGCAGGATGACCCCCACCTTCAGCGGCTCGGCCGCCATGGCGCTCGTGGCGAGCGCGATCTGGCTCAGCACGATGAGCCGCAGGAAATGGCGAAGAAAAGTCATAATCAGCGTACCTCCCTTTCGTTTTCGATCGTCCCGCCTTGGTGGCGAGGCGTTGGGCGAAAAGCCAAGGTCATGCCTTGGGTCGATCGAGATCCTTGATCTCCTGGCAATGGGTCATCACCGTCTCGTCGGCGGGCGCGCCCTGGGGCGGAGCGTCCTGCGACACCGGCCGGGTCTCGACCCAGATGCCGTCGCGCGGGTTCGAGACGATCTCGTGGACCGAACCGTCGTGCAGCTTCACGCGGTCACCGGCCTTCAGCTCGAGAAGCTGGACATACATGGCGCCCTCTCTATCAGAAAAACACGGTCAGGTTTTTCGCGAGCAGAACCGTCTGCTCGAGGATGATCTTGCGTTCGGCGATGCGCAGGGCGCCGTTGGCGCGGCGCAGGGTGTCGTAACGGCGCACCGGGAAATAGGTCTGCTCGTACTCGCAGCGGTTCTGGTAAAGAAGAAGCCGGCTGCGCACCGACAGCTCTTCCACGCCGTTCTTGTCCTCGGCATGGGTCACCTGGACGTTGGTCACCATGCGGGTGCAGCGGGACAGCGGCTCCTCGGCCCAATGCACGCCGGTGAGGATCTGCTCGACGCGCTTGGTGAGGGACCACTTGCCCTCGTTGAACCAGCTCATGTCCTCTTCGACCCGGGTGCGCTCGCCCGCGCCGTGCTCGCCGAACTTCACGTTGAACGTGATGGGCATGAAATAGCGGATGTCGTCCTCGAGCAGGTCGAGCCACCCGTTGAAGTCGCGGGTGTCGAGCAGCTCGGCCTCGTCATAGAGGAATTCCTCCACCTCGCCCCTCAGGGCCAGGTAATCCGGGGAATGGCGCAGTTTCGGCGCCGTCTGGACGTCACTCATGGAAGTCTCCGAAGGGTTGAACGGGGTTAGGTGCCGGGCGGCGTCGCGGGGCGCGCCGGAATGGGGCCGCCCTGGTGGGCGAAGCATCCGACGTCGATGACGGTGCCGGAGATGGTCGCGGCCTCGTCCGACAGGAGGAAGGCGACCGCATGGGCGAGGTCGCGGCCGGTGGCGGTGCGCCCCGCCACCGTGCCGGGAACGCTCTTCTTGCGCACCACCTCCACGTCGCCGCCGACGCGCCCGACGCTCATGCCGGAGACGATCCCGCCGCCGCCGGGAATGACCACGTTCACGCGGATGTGCGCATGGAAGTGGTCGTAGGCCATGGCGGCGGAGAGGGCGACGATGCCGCCCTTGCTGGCCGCATAGGCGGCCATGTCCGGCTTGCCCCAGCCGGCGCCGGAGCCGACGTTGACGATGGCCCCGCCGCCCGCTTTCTCCATCCAGGGGATGGCGGCCCGGCTGCACAGATAGGTGCCCTTGAGATTGACCTTCATCACGCGGTCCCACATCTCCTCGTCGGTGCCCAGCACGGTTCCCAGCGGACCGATGGCGGCATTGTTGACGAGGCCGTCGATGCGGCCGGTGGTGGAGATCGCGTGGTCGATCACTTTCTGGACATCCGCGGCGCTGGAGACATCGGCCTCCAGCACCGAGGCGCGCAGCCCCTCCGCGGCGAGGGCGTCGTCGACCTCCCCGAGGCCGGCGGCGACGCTCGACGGTTGCGGTGCCGACAGCCCGAAGGCGACGACATCATGGCCGCGGCGCGCAAGCTCGAGGACGATCTCCCGGCCGAGGCCGAAGGTCCCGCCGCTGACGATGGTGGTCGGCATGGCGCTCCTCAGTCCTTCATGCCGAGGAGCGTGTCCCAGGTCGCGCCGGACAGATAATCGGACCAGCGGCGATAGTATTGGCGGGCATTCTCCTCAGACATCTGCAGCGCCGTGTTGCCCGGGGTCGGGCCGTTGCGGGTCGAGCGGCCGAGGGACTGCTGGTAGTTGTAGGGATAGCGCCGGGCGATCACGCCGCGGCTGGCGGCGGTGGCGGAGTTCCAGTTCTCCATGTCGTCCTGCTCGGTCATGCCGGCGGGGCCGGAGTAGCGCATGTAATAGGAGCGCAGGAAGTCCTTGACCTCCTGCGGCGCGTCGGCGTCCACCAGGAAGAAGCGCCAGGCTTCGGTCTGCTCCGGTCCCTGGGGGTGCCACACGCAGATGTTGCGGGGCTGGCGGCCGTGGAACGAGGTGTTGGGATAGAGCGTGCCGACGAACGGCAGCAGCCGGTTGGCCTCGGTGCCGAGGCGCTCCTTGCGCAGCCGGTTGGCCTCGCGGAAATATTCCGCCACCACGGTGTTGTTCTGGTAGGTCTCCGGATCGGACGTCTCGGCCGGCATCTGCGCCGAATGCACGCCGTGCCCCTGCGGGAAGCTGATCCACAGGTGCTGGGCGGCATCGAGCTCGTTGTCGCGCCGGCCCTTCACGCCGTATTCCGCGCTCGGGCCGATGCCGATCAGGTCCACCGAGCGGTGGCTGGGGTTGTGGTAGGAATCGCCCAGGAAGTTCTCGGCGGCGATCTTCCAGTTGCAGGGGATGATCCACTTCTGCACGCCGAGCAGCACCTCGCTGCCGCCTTCGCGGCCGTCGCGGCAGTCGAGGGTCATGTCGAGGTGGAGCTTGGCGTCGCCGAGATAGGTCTCCAGCGGCGGCGCGTTGGGATCCCAGGTGGCCCAGATGGTGCCCTTGTAGATCTCCATCTGCGCCACTTCGACGAGGGACCATTCGGCGCGGTCGAGGCAGCCTTCATAGAGGTTCTTGAACTGCGGCACGCCGAACAGCTTGCCGTCGGTGGTGAAGCTCCAGGAGTGGTAGGGGCAGGTGAACAGCGAGGTGTTGCCGTGGTCCGCCGAGCACAGCCGCATCCCGCGATGCCGGCAGGAGTTGAGGAACACGTGCACCTTCGAGCGCTTGTCGCGCGCCACGATGACCTGCTCCTGGCCCATGCGCGACATGAAGAAATCGCCGGGCTGGGGGATCTGGCTCTCGTGGCCCACGTAAAGCCAGGCGCGGGTGAAGATGGTCTCCAGCTCTTCCTGGAAGATCTTCTCGCTGGAGAAGATTTCGCGGGCGATGGTGCCGCGCTCGTAGTCGATCAGCGATGCGGTTGTTCCGTTGGCACTCACGGTCGTCTCCCAAGTCGTTCGTTGTGTCGGGGGCCGGCGGTCCGGCGCGTCGCGCCCGGACGGCGGCGGTGTCAGGTGAAGCGTTCGAACAGCATTTCCTGCTTGTTGAGGCCGGCGCTCTCGGCCGCCATCCGCGCGGCCTCGACCATCGGCGGCGGACCGCACACATAGACCCGCGCGCCGGGCTCGATCGGTCCGCTGGCGAAGCCGGCGGTCGGGTAGCCGGTCTCGCAATCCTGCGGCGCCGCGCGCTCGACGAAGCGGCGGATGGTGAGGTTGGGAATGGTGTCGGTGGCGGCGCGCAGCTCCTCGGCGGCGAACAGGTGATCGCCGCTGCGCGCGCCGATGAAGATGGTGGTGGGCGCCGCCCTGGCCGCCGGCCCCAGGGCCTTCAGCATGGACAAGAACGGCGCCAGCCCGCTGCCGCCGGCCACGAACAGCCGCGGCCGCGCCTCGTCGCGCAGGAAGAAGGCGCCGAACGGGCCTTCCACCTCGATGGTGTCGCCGGGCCTCGCCCGCTCCACCAGCCAGGAGGAGAAGGCGCCGCCGGGCACGATCCGCACATAGAAGGAGAGCTCGCGCGCGCCCGGCGCATTGGCCATGGAATAGGCCCGCCAGGGCAGCTCCGGCGAGGGGCGCAGGCGCACATACTGGCCGGGCAGGAAGTCGAGCGGCGCCTCGACCGCCACGCGCAGGGTCCAGATCTCCTCGGCCACCTGATGGCAGGCGGTGACCGTGGCGGTGAAGGGCGGAGCGACATCGGCGCTCGCTTCGATGGAATCGTAGCTGAACTCGACCACGCTGGAGGCGCACGCCCGCGCCACGCAGGTCAGGATCGCCCCGTCGTCCCGATCGGAATCGGGCAGCACCGCGGGATCGTAATCGTCCATCTCAACGGCGCCGGACACCAGCTGCGCGACGCAGGTGCCGCACTTGCCCTCCCGGCAATCCATCAGGAGGTGCAGGCCGGCGCGCTCGGCGACGTCCGACAGAAGCTCGCCGGGAGCCGCCGTCTCGGTCTTTCCCACACCATCGGCGAAGAGGAATGTCACCTGCGCTGAACTCATGTCATGCCCGCTGTCGTTTCCACCAGGATCGCTCGGTTGTTCGGCGATAGTCCATTCTATGGACTTGAGTCCACTATACGGTCTTTTAGACGCATTGCAAGCTGCGTGCACCGATTTTCGCCGTTGTGATATTCATCGAACCCGAAGCAGGGGCGCGGGGCGGGCGCCGAGAGTGAGGGGGTCTCCTGTGAAAGACGAGGACGGGGCTGGCGCCAGTGGCAGTGTTCGCGCGGTGACACGTGCTCTTGAGATCTTGATGGCTTTCGATTCGAAAGAAGAAATGTCCGCGGCCGAGCTGCTGGACCGGGTGGACCTGTCGAAACCGACGCTCTATCGGCTGCTCTATACTTTGGAGTCCCTCGACTTCATTACGTCCCAGGGCGAGCCGCAGCGGTTCCGCCTCGGGCCGGCCATCGGCAAGCTGGCCAATCGCTGGCTGTCGGGGCTGGATCTTGAGAAGTCGGCCCAGGGATTCATGCGGTCGATCTGGGAGGAGACCCAGGAAACCGTCGCGCTCTATGTGCCGGAGGGCAAAGAGCGGGTGTGCGTCTATGAGATCTCCAGCCCGCAGCCGCTGAGCTTCCGGCGCGGCACGGGGCACCGCGACCAGCTCTGGAAGGGCGCGAGCGGCAAGGCGATCATGTCCGGGATGCATCTGCCGGACGAGGCGCTGGCGCGGCTGATCGAGGGCGAGGACGTGGATCTCGCCGCGCTCACCAGGGAACTGAAGGCGATCGCAAAGCGCGGCTATGCGTTCAGCCGCAGCGAGATGATCCAGGGCGCGGTGGCGGTGGCGGCCCCGTTCTTCGACCGGACCGATCAGGTGGCCGGCTCGCTGGTGGTCTATGGGCCGTCGCAGCGCATGGACATGGAGGTGGTGGAACGGATCGGCGCGCGCCTCAGGTCGATCGGCGCGGACCTCTCCCGGACGCTGGGATCGGTTGCGCGCCGATCATAAGGCCGGGCGCGGCGTCCGGCGGCGCGAACCGCGGTCCGGCCGGGGGGCCTCAGGGTCGCGATCACCGCCGGGCAGGGGGCGCGGCGCGGGGTTTCTCGTCGGATGCGCCGCCCGCGCCGTCGAGCAGGGCCAGCGCGGGCGCCACGACCCCCTCCAGCAGCGTGCGGTCCGGCCGCACGCGGGCCAGCACGCGGACGCCGAGAAGCACGCCGAGCAGGTGCCGCGCCATGTCGTCGGCGGACAGGCCGGCGGCGATGGTTCCCTCGGCCTGCCCGCGGCGCACGCACTCGCGGAAGAAAAGCTCGATGCGGCCGAGGACGGCGGCGACGATCTCGCGGAATTCCGCGTCGTGCGGCGCGAGGTCGAGGGCCGCGTTCACCAGCATGCAGCCCTTGCGCTCAGTGTCTTCCAGCGAGCGGCGCAGCACCTCGTCGAAGAAGGCACCGATCGCCGCGCGGGGCGCCATGGCCTCGCAGCGGCGGATGCGCTCGGTGACGCTCGCCGCCACATAATGGTCGAGCGCCCGGTGATAGACCGCGCGCTTGTCGCCGAACGCGTTGTAGAGGCTGGCGGCGGTGAGGCCGGTCTCGCCGATCAGGTCGCGCACCGAGGTCGCCTCAAAGCCACGGCTCCAGAAGCACCGCACCGCCGCGTCGAGCACGGCGTCCTCATCAAATTCCCGTGGCCTGGCCATTCGAACACCGACTGATCTGTCCCCGCATCTTGCCACGAACGGCCCGCCGCCGCATTATAGAACGTACGTTTTAAAACGTGCGGTGCGCCCGGATTCGAGGCGCCGCGCGGGGCCGAAAGGGATTGCGACCATGGGGCTGGAGCAGGACCTCGCCGCGTTCAAGGCCGAGTTCGCGCGCACCGCCCCGGCGGGCCGGCCGGCACTCTATGAGGCGAAGATCGAGGAGCTGCGCGCCGCGTTCGCGCGCGACACGGCCATCGGCGTGACTGACCTTGCGCCCGATTTCGACCTGCCCGATGCGCGCGGCGGGCGGGTCGTGCTCACCGAGGTGCTGCGGTCGGGGCCGGCGGTGATCGCCTTCTACCGCGGCGGCTGGTGTCCCTACTGCAATCTGCAGCTCCGCGCCTATCAGGCGCTGCTGCCGCGGATCACCGCGGCGGGCGCCCGGCTGATCGCCATCTCGCCCCAGCTCCCCGACGGCTCGCTCGGCACCGCCGAGAAGAACGCGCTCACCTTCGATGTCCTCAGCGATGTCGGCAATGCCGTCGCCAGGAGCTACGGCCTGGTCTTCGCGCTGGCCGAGGAGCTGCGCGAGATCATGCGCGCGAACAACAGGGCCCTGCCGGCGCTCAACGGCGACGAGAGCTGGGAGCTGCCGGTTCCCGCCACCTATGTGGTCGCCCCCGACCGGCGCGTGGTGCTCGCCCATGTCGAGGTCGATTACCGCACGCGCCTCGCGCCCGAGGCGATCGCGGCCTGCCTGGACGCGTTGGGAGCGGCCCCGCCCGCGTGACGTTTCAAGCCGAGGAAAGATCATGATCCGCTTTTATTTCCACCCGACGCCGAACCCGGCGAAGGTCGCTTTGCTGCTCGAAGAGACCGGCCTGCCCTATGAGATGATCCCGGTCGATACCCGCAAGGGCGAGCAGCACGCGCCGGCCTTCGCCGCGGTGAACCCGAACCGCAAGGTGCCGGCGATCGTCGATACCGAGGGGCCGGGCGGCCGGGAGGCCCGGGTCTTCGATTCCACGGCGATCCTGCTTTACCTCGCCGAGAAGACTGGCCGTTTCCTCGGCGCTGCGGAAGATCGCCCGGAGCTGCTCTCCTGGCTGTTGTTCATCGCCACGGGCCTCGGGCCGTTCTCGGGGCAGGCGGTGCATTTCCAGCACGCGGCGCCCGAAGGTCTCGATTATGCCGTGAACCGCTACCGCCGCGAGGCCGAGCGCCACTACCGGGTGCTGAACGATCACCTTGAAGGGCGGACCTATATCGTCGGCGATGGCTATACGATCGCCGACATCTCCGCCTGGGGCTGGCTCGACCGCGCCGGCTACGTGTTGAAGGGCGCGGAAGACCCGTTGGCGCCGTTCCCCAACCTCAAGCGCCTCGTCGCGACGGTGGAGGCCCGGCCGGCCGTGGCCCGCGCGCGCGCGGTCGGCAAGGATCATCCGTTCAAGACGGTGACCGACGAGGAGACGCGGCGCGCGCTCTTCCCCTCCAACTATGCCCCGGCGGCCTGATCGCGGAGGACGCACATGAAGGTGCACGGCAAGCGCGTTCTGATCACCGGCGGATCGAGCGGCATCGGCTTCGCGCTCGCCGAGCGCCTTCTGGCCGAAGGCGCCAGGGTCGCCATCAGCGGCCGGAACCCGGAGCGCGTCGCGGCTGCGGCCGCGGCCCTCGGCGGGAGGGGAGGGGAGGTCCATGGCATTGCCGCGGACGTCGCCACGGCGGACGGGCGGGCGGCAACCCTCGGCGCGGCGCTGGACGCCCTCGGCGGCCTCGACATCCTCGTCAACAATGCCGGCGGGGTGCGGGCCGGCCGGCTGGAGGCGCTCTCGGAGGATGAGGTGCAGGCGATGATCGCCGTCGATCTGGCCGCGCCCATCCTGTTGACCCGCGGGGCGCTTCCGGCCCTGCGCGCGAGCGGCGATGCGATGGTGGTCAATGTCGCCTCCGGCCTCGCTCTGGTGGGCGCGCCGTTCTACGCGACCTATGCCGCCGTCAAGGCGGGCCTTGCCCAGTTCGGCGAGGCGCTGCGGCGCGAGCTCAAGGGCGAGGGCATCCACGTCCTCACCGCCTATCCCGCCGCGACCGACACGCCGATGATGACGTCGAACCGCGCCGGCCCGGAGCTGGGATTTTCGCGGGAGCCGGCATCCGCGGTTGCCGCGGCGATCGTCGACGGCATCGCCGGGGATGCCTTCGAGGTGATCCGCGGCGGCGATGCCCGCGCCCAGATGATCGCGCTCAACCGTGCCGATCCCGCGGCCCTCGACGCGCGCTTCCTCGGGCTGAAAGCAGCGCTTGAAGAGGCGGTGAAGGATCACGCGGCGCTGTAGGGCCCGGCGAAGCCCGCGGCTCTCCGGGGTGCGAAACGCCTAGCGCCGTCTCTGCCAGGGATGGGACGGCGACGCCGATTTCTCCTGCATCACGTCGTGCCGGAGCGCGATCTCGATCAGCTCGCCCCCGCTGATCGACAGCGTGCCGAACAGGGTCGTCGCGATCTCCTCGATCGCCGCCTGCGCGCTCGCGTGCAGGACGATCCGCCGGGTCCGTTCCATGCAGTAGCCGATGAACATCGCGCCATGCTCGGGGCTGAAGGCGAGCTCCGAGCGCAGCTTTCGGACCTCGGCATCATCGCTGCGGTGGGAGGTCACGACGGGGGTGTAGAGGTGGGTCTGGGTCTTCCAGTATTCCGCTTCGGCGACCTGACCGGCGAGAAGGACGACGATGGCATCGGCGATGGCGCGCCGGTCCGCCTCGATGCTCAGGTCCAGCATCCCCCCGGGCGTGCTCTCAAACCGGGTTTCGCCGCTCAGACCATGGGGCGGTTGCAGCACCGCCTCGATCACCTTCCGCTGCAGCAGGGTCGCCGCCAGCGCGTGCCCGGCCTCGTGAACGGCGACGGCCTTCCGTCGGACCGCCAGAGGGATTTCGTGAGTGGGCGTGACGATCATCGGGGCAATTCAACGGGACGATAAAGGGGGCGAAAAAAGGAAGTCTATCATTGAGATCACGATCCGTTCCAGCGAAGGGGCACGCCGCGCCGCGCCGTCTCACTCCACCGCAAGGCGCTCGGCAAGCTCGGTCACGTCATCCCAGCTCAGATGGTGCGGTCCGCCGGAGGTTTCCACATCCACGCCGTCCTGCGTCACCGCGGCCGAGAAATCCCCATCGCAGCCGATCGGGCTCAGATAGATGACGTCGTTGCGCCGCCAGTCATGGGCGATGGCGGTGAAGGCGCGCGACAGGGTCCGGCCCTCTTCCAGGGTCAGGTCGTAATACACCTGCTCGCTCAGCATCATCCGCAGCATGTCGCCGAGCATGCGATGCGGCACGCGTTTGACGAGGGGATAGCTCATGCGTCTTTGCTCGCTTTCGGCTCCGGACGGCCTGCCGGCTGCCAGGCACGCATGCAGTCCGCGCCCTGAGGGGCGCTCGCCTCGACGGCGAAAGGGACCTGCGCACGTGCCGTGCCGGATGGGGGCATCCTTCGGGTTGGCGGCAGCCGCTGCCCGCCCTCGTCCGTCGCCGGAGAAGGGAGGGGCGGCCTTCCGCCTCTCGATAAGCAACGCGCATGCCATCAGCGCGGGCGCGGGGCGGCCGGCCGCTCGGTGCGGCTGGTCGGCGGCAGGTCCGACAGGGAGCGGCCGGCCCGGACAAGGTCGAGCTGGCGGCCCGGGCGGCCGAGCGCTTCCTGGCTTTCCGGCAGCAGCATGGGGGGCCAGATGTCCGCCCGCCGAATCCCCGGCAACGACGATGCGGCGCGGATCGTCGCCGCTCTCCAGCAGCAGCCGGTATCCCTGACAAGAGCCCGCGATATACCGCGGGCCTGTCCTCAAGCCGCTCTCCTCGGCGTCGCCGCCGCCAACCTGCCCTCATTGCCGGAGGACCATCCGGAGATCGCCAAATTCATTCTGGCAAAGTCCGGCTAGGGTTTCAGCGTCTTTGCCCAGGTCGCGATCGCCGCGACCACGGCGTCCGGCTGTTCGGGAATGAGCGCGTGGCTGGCGTGGTCCACGGTGGCGATGGTCACCCGGTCGCCGAACTCGGCCTTGATGTCATTGGCGGTGGAGCGCGGTCGGAAGGGGTCCTGGAGTGCCTGCAGATCGAGCATGGGAGCGGAGCCGCCGGACCACCATTCCTCCTCCTTGGGATTGGCGATGATGGGGCGCTGATATTTGGCCATTTCCGGATGCCAGCCCTGCAGCCAGACGGACGGGTCGTTGCCCGGCGCGAAGAAGGCGATGCGGAGCGCTTCGAGGCGCTCCGCATCGGGGAGAGTGACGTTGCCCGCGGCGCGCAGCGACACCAACAACTCCTTCGGATAATTCTTGGAGGCCGCCGCCGCGATCACCACGCCCCGAACCAGGTCTGGGTGGTCCGCCGCCGTCATCCGCGCCACCCAGTTGCCAAGCGCGTGCCCGACGATGATGGCCTTGCCGTTCTTGGCGCTTTCGATGGTGAAGGCGACGTCGTTCGCGAGGTCGTGCAGGGTGATGCCTTCGGTCGGTCCCCGGCTTGCGCCGGCACCGCGGGGCTGCGGCCGGAGCACCCGGTAGCCCGCCGTCGCGAGGCCCTCCGCCACGGCGTCGTAATCCTCGGAATCCCGGGCCGAGGAGGGCAGCAGCACCATGAGCGGACCGCTTCCTTCGTCAATGACGTCGATGGCCACGTCATCGCGCTCGATCGTATAGCGCTTGCGGTTCTCCGCTGCCTGCAGCGTGCTGCTCAGGCCCAGCGCCAAGGCCAGGACCAACATGGGAATTCTCATGGCGTTTCCCCCGGTTTGAAGATTTTGGCGGCGTCGTGTTTTGCGCGTCCGCCTGGGCTCTGAGGTCCCCTCAGCGGGCCCAATCGGCAGGCTCGAAGGCGTAGCCCTCCCCCTGTCGGCGGATGTAGCCGCAGTGCGGCGCGCCGAAATGCATGGGCATCACCAGCGCACCGCGCTCGGCTTCCCGTGCGAGCAGGGAGGCGCGGGTGGCGCGGGCCACATCGGGCAGTGCGCAATAGGTGGTGTTGAGCGTCGGATCGGCGATCTGCGCCGGGCTGTGCATCACGTCGCCGCAGAACAGGGCCTCCTCACCGCGCGAACGGAGGCGGTAGGTCTGGTGGCCGATCGTATGGCCCGGCGCCGCCTCGATGGAGAGCACATCGGCGATATCGCCCTGGTCGGGGATGAAGTCCGCCAGACCCGCGTCCACGATGGGGCGGATGCTGTCGTCGAACGAGGCGTCGATGATGGGATCCGGCGACTTGGCGAGCGCCTCGACATAATGCTCATATTCAAGCTTGGGCAGCAGGTAGCGGGCATTAGGGAAGGTGGGCACCCAGCGCTCGCCCTCCAGCACGGTGTTCCAGCCCACGTGGTCGCTGTGGAGATGGGTGTGCACCACGTGGGTGACCTTGTCGGGAGCGGCCCCGGCCGCCTCCAGCCAGGGCAGAACGAGCCCGTTGAGCTGGTTCATGCGCGCCGCCGCGCGCGGCTTGCGGTTGCCGACCCCGGTATCGACGATGATGACATTGCCGCCGGCATGCACGATCCAGAGCTGGATGGTGATGATGAGGCGGTTCATCTCCGGCACGTAATGATGGGGCGCGAGCCAGCTCGCATTGTCCCGAAGCAGGCCCGGTGCCATGTCGGGAAACAGGAAGGCCGGGTCGTGGGTCGGCGCCGCATATTCCAGAAGGCGGGTAACGCGGGCTTCCCCCACCATGCGCGATTGAATCATGGGATCCTCGAAATGGGCGTTTTGGCGTGCGAGCGGGCGGACGACGGCGCCGCACTCAGGAATCGTCGATGACCGGATTGGCCTGCACCGAGGGCCGCTCCAGGAAGGCGGCATGCCAGGCGGCAAGGGCCGGGCGGCCAGTCCGCCATTCGAGGAAGGGGAAGCGGAAGTCGAGATAGCCGAGCGCCGTGCCGATGGTCACGTGGCCGATGTCGAACGCCCGGTCAGTGAGGAGCGCGACGTCGGCCTCCAGGCGCTGTAGCACCCGTTCCACCTTGCAGGCGTTGGCTGTGACGAGATCTTCCGATTGCAGCCCCTCACCGCGCAGCCGCTCGATGAGCCAGAGCAGGGCGAGGTCCATCAGGCCGTCGCCGAGGGCTTCGTTCCGAAGCGCGACGAGGCGCTCCGGCCACGCCACGGGAAACAGGCCGGCGCGGTCGTGCAGGCTGTCGAGATATTCGCAGATGACGTGGGAATCATAGACCACGGTGCCGTCGTCGAGCACCAGTGTCGGCAGCTTGCTCAGGGGATTGTCGTCCATGAGCCCCTCATGGGCCTTGAAGGGCGAGGCCACCGTGCGCACGCAGGCGACCTGATCCTGAAGGCCCATTTCGTGGATGGCGATCATCGCCTTGCGCACGAAGGGGGAGCGGGGAGACCAGTGCATCTTCATCGGGATCGGCTTTCGGTTTCGATGATGCCGTCAGGCGGCGGTCCAGAAGGCGTGGAGCCGTTGCGCGACGATCTCAGGCGATTGATGGGCCATCACGTGTCCGCTTGGCACCGCCTCGAAGCGGGCAGAGGCGATGTCGGCCGCCGCCGGCGCGATGAGCTCGGGTGGCCGCAGCGGATCGTGGACGCCGGCGAGCAGCAGCGTCGGACAGCGCACGGCCGCGAGCGCAGGAGCGGAATCGAGCGCGGCCAGCATGCGGTAGGTCGCGGCGTAGCTCGACGGATCGTTGCCGAGCCAGCGCGCACGATAGGCCGGAAAGCGGTCCGCCTCGCGCAGCACCGGCGGATAGGTCAGCTCCAGCTCGCCATCGGCGATGGCGCCCATGCCCCCCGCCTCCAGCGTGTCCGCCCGGGCGCGCACCGCCTCGCGCCGCTCGGGAGCGATGCCCAGCGCCGGACCCATGAGGGCGAGGCGCCGCACCCGCTCGGGGTGGCGTGCCGCCATGTGCAGCGCCACCGCCCCGCCCACGGCCATGCCGCACAGGTCCACCGGACCGGTGATCGACAGCGCATCGAGCAGTGTGGCGAGATCGGCCACCAGCTCGTCCATCAGGGCGGCGCCACGCAGCTTCGAGGCGTCGCCGAAGCCACGCACGTCATAGCGCAGCACCGTGCGTCCGTCGGTCACCAGCGGCAGCAGCGGCGCCCAGCTCTCGATGGCGCCGCCCATCTCGTGGATCAGCACCAGGGGCAACGGTCCGTCCCCGTCGAGAGTATATCGCGTGCCCCCGCCGTTGATCTCGATCCAGTTCATTCCGCCGCCCTCGGGGCCGGGGCGCGGCCGGGGAAGGGGCGGCCCGCCCAGCCCTCGCTGAGGGGGGCGAGGAAATAGAAGGTGATCTTGCGCGAGGCGAAGCGCCAGCGCCCGTCCACCCGGTGCATCACGTCGTCGTAATGCCCGGCTGAGACGTAGGAGACGCCGTTGGTGACGGAAAGGTATTCCATGGAGATGCGGCCGGTGGCGACATCGCCGTCCACCTCGACCGTGCCGTTGGTGCAGAAGTGCCAGAAGTCTTCCGCCAGCTTCGGCACGCGCTCGCTGAAGAAGGCGAGGAGCGCTTCATGGCCGCTCACCGCCTCCAGCCCCTCGAACACGCCATCGGGCGTGAAGAGCGCGACGAAATCTTCCCATCGGCGCTCGTCGAGGAGGTGGCAGTAATGGGCTCTGAGCTGGGCGATCTCCAGTTGGTCTTCAACCAATTTCAGGCGTTCCTCGATGGTCTTCATTCGATCGCTCCCCGGGGGCGCTTCCGGTCGTGGCGCCGGTTCAGAACAAGGTGAGCAGCTTGGTGCGGTCGGTGAGGTCCGCCGGCAAGCCCTCATAGATCAGCGCTCCGGACTTCATGGCCACCACCCGGTCGGAGACGGCGAAGGCCTCGCCGACATTCTGCTCCACCAGCAGGATGGACATGCCGCGGCTCTGCTGGATGGCGCGGATGGGCGTGATGAGGTCCTGGAACAGCTTGGGCGCGAGGCCGATGGACGGCTCGTCCAGCAGCAGGATGTCCGGCCGCGAGAGCAGCGCCCGGCCGATGGAGACCATCTGCTGCTGGCCGCCGGACAGCTGGCCGGCGCGCTTGCTCCAGAAGTCCTTGAGCTTCGGCAGGATCTCCAGCACCTCGTCGATGCGTGCGCGCCCCTCGCCGGCATCGAGGCTGGCCGACCACAAGGCGAGGGTGAAGATCTCCTTCACAGTGAGGCCCGGAAAGACGCCGCGCCCTTCCGGAACATAGGCGACGCCGTCCCGCGCCATCAGGCTCGGATGGGGCTTCAGTGCCTGGCCGCGCAGCAGCACCTCGCCGGCGTCGGCAGGATGCAGGCCGAACAGGATCTTGAGCAGGGTGGACTTGCCGGCGCCGTTGTGCCCGACGAGGCACAGCACCTCGCCATTGCGGATGTCGAGGTCGATGCCGCACAGCACCTCGCGGCCGGCATAGGAGGCGCGCAGGCGCCGCACCGCCATCGCGGGCGGGCGCGCGGGAAGCGCGGCGGCGGTGGGGGTGACGGCGGTTGTGCTGGCGAGGACGGAGACGGCCATGTTCATTCCCTACGCTCCCCGAAGTAGATGGCGATGAGCTCGGCATCGCCGAAGATTTCATCGGGCTTGCCCTCGGCGAGCTTGCGGCCCTGGTCGAGGAAGACGATGCGGTCGGCGAGCTCGGTGACGATGTCGAGATTGTGCTCGATCAGGCACACCGTGACGCCCGCCTCCGTCGCGTCCTTCACCAGCTTGACGAAGCGCGAGCGCGACGCCGGATCGAGCCCCGAGGCGGGCTCGTCGAGCAGCCAGATCGGCGCGCCCGTAGCGATGATGCGGGCCATGGAGAGGAACTTCGTCTCCGCATAGGAGAGGTCCACCGCCCGCGTTCCGGCCAGCTCCTCGAGCCCGGTGGCAACCAGCGCCCGTTCCACCTGCAGCCGCCGGGCCTCCGCTCCCGAGCGTCCGCCGGGCTGCCAGAACCAGGGGCTCGGCTCGACTGCGGCGAGCACGTTGTCATAGACGCTCATGGAGCCGAACAGCCGGAGGTCCTGGAAGCTGCGGGCGATGCCCTTGAGCGCCACCCGGTGCGGCTTGAGGCCGAGGATGGACGCCCCCTTCAGCTCCACCGCGCCGCGATCGGGCACGAGATGGCCGGTGATCAGGTTGAACAGGGTGGTCTTGCCGGCGCCGTTCGGGCCGGCGAGGGCGGTCACGACGCCCTGGCGCAGCTCCAGGGTCACATCCTGGACCGCGGCGAGGCCGCCAAAGCTGCGCGAGATGCCGCGCGCCGAGAGCAGGACGGGCGCGCTCATCGGGTCCCCCGCGACAGGCCCACGAGGCCGCTCGGACGGAAGATCATGAGCAGCGTCATGAGAGCGCCGTAGATGAATTGCTGCACGGTGCCGATCTCCGTCGAGGGGATGAAGGGCAGGAAAGAGAGCGCGGCCGGCAGGCTGAGCAGGGCGATGACCCCGACCAGCGGCCCGGTGAGCGTTCCGGCGCCGCCGATGATCACCATGGCCATCAGGACAACCGATTGCTCGAGGGTGAAGCTCTCGACGTTCACGAACGCCATGTGGAAGGCGAAGAGCGCGCCGGCGATGCCGACGAAGAAGCAGCCGGTGACCACCACCAGGGTCTTCAGGGCGCGCACGTCCTTGCCGAAGGCCTCTGCGGCGCTCTCGCTGTCGCGCAGGGCCATCAGCGAGCGGCCGAAGCTGCCCCGCATGAGGGTGCGCACCACGAGAAGCGTCACTGCGAGGCAGACGAGGGCGAGCACCAGGAAGGCATCGGGCGAGGTGATGTCGAAGCCGAGGACCTGCGCCGGGGGAATGCCCACGAGGCCGCCGACGCCGCCGGTGAAGTCCCGGGCCTCGGCGAACACGGTGGTGGCCATCATCTGCAGGCCCAGGGAGGCGGCGACGAAATACTCTCCGCGCACCCGCAGCGCCGGCAGGGCGAGGCACAGGGACAGGGCTGCGGCCACCAGTCCTGCGGCCAGCGCCGCGACGAGGAAGTCGGCGTTGAAGGCCAGCGCCAGCTGCGCCGCCACGTAAGCGCCGACGCCGAAGAACACCGCATGGGCGATGGAGAAGATGCCGGCATAGCCGATCAGGAGATTGAGGCTGGTGGCGGCGATGCCGAAGATGGCGATCAGCGTCGCCAGGTTGACGAGATAGGCGATCATCGCGCGCCGGCCCTCCCCATCAGCCCGTTGGGGCGGAACAGAATGAACGCGAACAGCACCACGAAGCTGGCCGCCTGGCTCCACTGGGTATCCACCACGCTCACCACGAGGTTCTCGGCCAGCCCCAGGAACACGCCGGCCAGCGCCGCGCCGCGGATGGAGCCGATGCCGCCCACCACCGTCGCGGCGAGCGCCACGAGCATGACGTGGGCGCCGTCGGCCGGCTGGATGCCGGTGGTCACCGTGGTGAGGATGGCGCCCGGCACCGCCAGCGCCGAGCCGAGCACGAAGGCCAGCGCCGAGAGCCGGCGGGCGGACAGGCCGTAGGCGCGCAGCAGCTCGGGATTCTCCGCGAGCGCCCGCAGGCCGAGGCCCGCATGGGTGCGCTCCAGGAACAGGCTGACCGCCGCGAACACCACCACGACCACCGCCAAAGCCACCCAGAAGACCGGCGCGATATAGACCCCCGGCATGATTTCCGAGGCCCGTGTGAGCGGCACCGACAAGGTGGCGAAGCCGCCGCCGAAGCAGAACTGGATGAGCGCCTGCATGGCGATGCCGGCCCCGAAGGAGGCGACGAACACCGTGAAGAAGGAGCCCTCGTGCTTCTGGATCGGACGATAGACCAGGGTATCCATGAACAGGCCGAAGGCCACCGCCGCGGCCAGCGCGATCAGGCCGGCGAGCGACCAGTGGAGGCCGAGCTGCATGGATTCCAAGAAGGCATAGCCGGCCAGGATGAAGGTGGCGCCATGGGCCACATGGAAGACGCGGGTGGCGCCGAAGATCAGCGCGAAGCCCGCGGCGGTGAGGGCATAGAGCATTCCGGTCTGGATGCCCGCCACCGCCAGCTGGATGAGAAGCATGGGATCAGCTCACCTTCTCGAACTTGCCGTGCCGCACCTGGTTGAGCTGGGTCGGCATGTCGATGGCGCCCTCCTTGGAGAAGTGGACGCGGCCACCCACCAGATCGAAGCTGCCGGAGGCGATCGCCTCGCGCAGGTTCTCGCCGGTGATCGGCTTACCCGCCTGCTCCAGCCGCTCGATGAGCTGGGTGTAGAGCAGGACAGCGTTGTAATAGTTCTGCGCGTAAGTGGTCGGGTCGTCCTTGTACTTGGCCCGCCAGCCGTCGACGAAGCGGCGGGTCAGGGGGTCGGTGGCCTCCCAGTTGGCCGCCTGCGAGGTGAAGAGCAGACCGTCGGCCTCGGGGAGCGAGGCCACGGAGGGCGTGCCGCCCACGGAATAGGTCATGACCGGCTGGGTGATGCCGTTGTCGCGCAGCTGCTTGAAGATCTGGGTCTGCTGGGTGCCGTAGCTCGCCACATAGATGAGGTCGGGCTTCACCTCGCGGATCTTGGCCACCATGGCGGAGAACTGCTGGGCCGAGGGCGCCGCGCTGAACTCGCCTACCAGCTCGGCGCCGATGCTCGGCAGCCCCTCCGTGAGGCCCTTGCGCAGCGCATTGCCAAGGGGGTCGTCCAGATAGACCAGGGCGACGCGCTTGATGGCGTTGCTCTTCATCCAGTCGAAGGCGGTTGGCAGTTCCTGGTTTGCGAGGGGAATGACGTTCCAGAAATAGGGCGAAAGGCCCGCGAGATCCGGGCCGACGCCACCACCGTTGACCATCAGAACCTTGGCGCGGGTCGCGATGGGCGCTGCCGCCTTGGAGACGCCGGTGAGCCCCACCAGAACGTAGGGCGCGCGGTCCACATTGGCGAGCTTGGTCATTCCGACAGCGCCGCCCTGCGGTGTGCTCTGGCTATCCTCCGCCGCGAGCACGATGGGCTTCTTGAGGCGCTTGTCCTCGGCCACGTGCTCCAGGGCAAGGGCGGTCGCGGCGGTGTAGACCGAGCCCAGCTCCGAGAGCAGGCCGGTCATGGGGAACAGGGTTCCGAGCACATAGGGACCAGTCTCGGCGCGAAGCACCGAGGGCAAGGCGACGCCAACCAGCGCGCCAGCGAGGACGGTACGGCGGGTAATCATCTGTAAATTCCTCCCATAAGGCGCGATTCAGGGCGCTCGTTGTTGGATTACGTAACAATCGGTGCGGCGGTGACCTTCTGAAGCTCGGAAAGCGTCAGGCCCTCGACCATCTCGATGAGCCTAAATCCCTGGGCCGTGACATCCAGCACCGCCAGGTTCGTATAGACGCGGCTCACCACCCCAAGGGCGGTGAGCGGATAGGTGCAGCTTTCCACCAGGCGCGGTGCGCCGTCCCTGGTGGTGTGCTCCATCATCACCCAGACGCGGCGTGCGCCGAGGGCAAGATCCATGGCTCCGCCAACCGCGGGCGCGGCATCGTCGTTGGACGTTGCCCAGTTGGCGATATCGCCGTTGGCGGCCACCTGGAACGCGCCGAGCACGCACAGATCGAGATGACGGCCGCGGATCATGGCGAAGCTGTCCGCCTGATGCAGCAGGGCCGCCCCCTTGAGCAGGGTGACATGCTGCTTGCCGGCATTGATCAGGAAGGGGTCGACCGCCGCGCTCTCCGGGGCCGGCCCGAACCCCAGCAGGCCGTTCTCCGACTGGAAGATGACTTCCCGATCGGCGGGCACATGATTGGCGATCATCGTCGGGATGCCGATGCCGAGATTGACATACCAGCCGTCGGGAATGTCGGCGGCGGCGCGGCGGGCCATCGCCTCCCGTGAGCGGGGGCGGCAGGTCCGGGGTTCGGCCACCATGGTTTCGTCACGCATGGGGTCCCCCTGCCTCAAGATGCACGATGCGATCCACATAGATGCCCGGGGTCACGATGACCTCCGGATCGAGCTCGCCGAGTTCGGCGGCATGCTCTACCTGCACGATGGTCAGCTCCGCAGCCGGAGCCATCACCGGATTGAAGTTGCGCGCCGACCCCCGGTAGGTGAGGTTGCCCCAGCGGTCCGCCTTCCAGGCCTGGATCAGTGCCACGTCGCCGTGAAGCGCCTCCTCCAGCACGTAGTCCCGGCTGCCGATGCGGCGGGTCTCTTTGCCGTCCACCAGGCGCGTGCCGGCGCCGGTGGGGGTGAAGAAGGCGGGAATGCCGGCGCCGGCGGCGCGCAGGCGCTCGGCCAGGGTGCCCTGGGGCACCAGCTCGAGCTCGAGGCGCCCGGAACGATAGAGATCCTCGAAGATCACCGAGCCGGGAATGCGGGGATAGCTGCAGACCAGCCGCCGGACCCGCCCGGCCGCCAGAAGGCGCGCAAGGCCCACATGGCCGTAACCGGCATTGTTGGCGACGACGGTGAGCGCGGAGGCGCCCTGTTCGATCAGTCCTTCGATGAGCAGGTCGGGCTGCCCGACGGCACCGAAGCCGCCGACAAGGATGGTGGCTCCGTCCTGCACTCCGGAGAGTGCCGCCGCGACGGAGGAAACGAATTTGTCGATCATGACCTCCCACCTGCAATGGCCGATGACGGATGTCGTCTGCATGCCGTCCGGTTCTTGTTTGTCCGTCTATTGGACATTTGTCCGAATAGTAGAGCGTCAAGGAGGGGGGATGTCAAGCCGCGTGTTCCGGCATCCGGCAGGCCCCTTGCCACGTCGGTCCGCCCGAAGGGTGCGCTTCACCGGCCTTGATCAACGCTGGCGCGGCGCAAGGGGGCGATGTCCGCTGAATGGACAACTGTTCGTCTGATGATAGACTTGGGCGGGGATGGATCGGCAGCCTGGCGTGGGCGGCGCAGGGGGTATCTCGGCGTGCGGTCGCAACGGCCTTGCCCCAATGTGTTCCCGCGGACCCATTTTGAAAAGAGCGATTCGTGATCAAGAAGATCTCGGAAGACGACAAGCGCGGGCCGGAATTCGTCACCGCGCTGGAACGTGGCCTCAACGTGCTGGTGGCCTTCGGGCGGGGGCCGTGCCGCATGACCTTGACCCAGGTCGCCGACGCGACCGGCCTCACCCGCGGCACCGCGCGGCGCTTTCTCCTCACTCTGCAGGCCCTCGACTATGTGGACAGCGACGGCAAGCTGTTCTGGCTGACGCCCAAGGTCCTGCAGTTCTCGAGCGGCTATCTGTCGGCGTTCGGCGTGTCGGAAGCCGGTCGCAGCGCCATCCGCAGCCTGACCGAGCAGATCGGGGAATCCTCGTCCATGGCGGTCATGGACGGCCATGACGTGGTCTATGTGGCGCGGGTGGAGACCCGGCGCATCTTCTCGTCCGGCCTTGAGGTCGGCTCGCGTCTGCCGGCCTTCTGCTCCTCGCTCGGGCGGGTTCTCCTCGCCGGCCTCGGCGACGAGGAGCTGGACCGCTGGCTGGCCGACGAGAGCTATGTCGCGCCGTCCCCCCGCAGCATCACGGATCCAAAGAAGGTCCGTCAGAAGGTGCTGGAGGCCCGCCGGCTGCAGTACGCCATCATCGACGGCGAGATGGAGGTGGGCGTCCGCTCGATCGCCGTGCCGATCCACGACCGCGCCGGGCACACCATCGCTGCGCTGAACATCGGGACGTCGGCCGCGCGCACATCTCTCGATCATATGCGCAAGGTCTTTCTTCCGGCCCTGCGCGAAGCGGCTCATCAGGTGGAGAAAACCCTGAGCGGCTGGCTGCAGCCGTAGAGAAGCCGTCAGGTTTGGTGTTTCCAAATGAAGGCGCCGGCGGACGTCGCGGGTGTCATCGCGACGAGCTACCCCGCGCGGATCGCAGATTTCGAACAAATGTCCGTATGCTGGACAATCGCCGGACCGTGAGGCAGCATTCCCTCCCGCCCGCAATGCGGCGCGAGGCAAAACGAGCACCTCCCGGGAGAGACGGACTTGGATCTGCGCCAGATACGAACTTTCGTCCACGTGGCCGAGCTTGGAAGCATCAGCGCCGCCGCGGAGCGCCTGCATGTTGCCCAGCCGGCCCTCAGCCGTCATCTCCAGGCCCTGGAGCACGAGCTGGGCGTGCGCCTGTTTGAGCGCCATGGGCGCGGAGTCGCGCTGACCAATGCGGGCACCCTGCTGCTGTCCCGCTCCACCGGCGTGTTGCGGGAGCTGGATGAGATTCGCACCGACCTGCGCAATGCCGCCGATGAGCCGCGCGGGCAGGTTTCCTTCGCCCTGCCTCCCACCGTTGCCGAGGTGCTTTGCGGGCCGCTCGTGGAGCGCTTCAGCAGCCGTTTTCCGCAGCTGCAGCTTTCCATCTCCACCGGCTACAGCGGCTACGTCCTCGACTGGCTGCAGCGCGGCGTGGTGGATGTGGCGGTGCTCTATGACATCACCGCATCTCCCGCCTTGCGGCTGCGCCCCCTTCTGCTGGAGCGTCTCCACCTGATCGCGCCCGGTACCGGAACTGCGGCTGAAGCGGAGCCGCTGCCGATCGACGTGCTGGCGAGTCGGCGGCTGATCCTGCCGCGTCCCCAGCATGGCCTGCGGCGTCTTCTGGATGCCATCGCGGCGCGTCAGGGGCTGACGCTCGTGCCCGTCATCGAGGTGGATTCGCTTCCGCTTCAGCTCGATCTGGTGCGCCGCGGCTTCGGCTCGACCGTGCTCCCCGCGGCGGTCGCCCATGCGGATATCCGGGCCGGCCGGCTCGCGGCCCACGCGCTGGATGTGACCCGCCAGATGGTGCTCGCCACCCCCATCGACCGTCCCCTGAGCCCGGCCGCACAACATTTCGTGAAAGCCGTCGAGGAGACCGCGCGCGATCTCTCCGGCACCGGCGTATGGGCCGGGCCGGCCGCCGACGGCACCCCCGCGCCCATGCCGGCCGGGCATAACTGAAATGATGAAGCGGTTTTTCTGCTAAGTGCGGCAGTTCGATAGTCTCGTTCTTGAATAATACATCGCCGGATGCCGCCGGACCTGTTCCGCGGCGCCTGGACACAAGATCCGTGAGGAAACGCAGGATGAGACGCGCGGCCATCGTGAGCCCGGTACGCACCCCCGTGGGCACTTTCGGCGGAAGCCTCAAGGCGGTGCCGGTCGAACACCTCGGAGCCCTTGTCGTGAAGGCCGTGCTGGAGCGCACGGGCATCGATCCGGCGCTCGTCGAGGATGTGGTCTTTGCCCAGTCCTATGCCAACAGCGAGACCCCGTGTGTCGGTCGCTGGATCGCGCTTCAGGCGGGGCTGCCCATCGAGGTTCCCGGCATGCAGCTCGACCGGCGCTGCGGCGGAGGCCTGCAAGCCCTCGTCACCGCGGCCATGATGGTGGAAACCGGCGCCTGCGACGTGGTGCTGGCGGGCGGCGTCGAGAGCATGAGCAACATCGAGTTCTACACCACCGACATGCGCTGGGGGCACCGCTCGGGCACGACCCGGCTTTACGACCGGCTCGACCGAGGGCGCGAGCGCTCGCAGCCCGAGGAGCGGTTCGGAGCCATCTCGGGCATGATCGAGACGGCGGAAAACCTGGCGCGGCAGTTCCGGATCACGCGGGAGGAGGCCGACGCCTTCGCCGTCCGCAGCCATCAGCGGGCCACCGCTGCCTGGTCGGAAGGCCGGTTCGATGCCGAGGTGGTCCCGGTGGATGTGCCGCAACGGCGCGGCGAGCCGGTGCGCATCACCCGCGACGAGGGGATTCGCGCCGATGCCAGCCTCGACAGCCTCGGCAGGCTGAAGCCGATCATGCCTGGTGGCACCGTGACGGCGGGCAATGCGAGCCAGCAGAACGATGCTGCGTCGGCCTGCCTGATCGTTGCCGAGGACCGGCTCGCTGCCCTTGGGCTTGAGCCGCTGGGGTTCCTCAGGGGGTGGGCCGCGGCGGGGTGCGACCCGGCCATCATGGGCTTTGGCCCCGTGCCCGCGACCCGGCGCCTGCTGGCGAAGACTGGCCTTGGTTTCGACGACCTCGGTCTGGTCGAGATCAACGAGGCCTTCGCCTGCCAGGTGCTTGCGGTGCTCAAGGGCTGGGGCTGGGATGATCCGGAGCGGCTCAATGTGAACGGGTCCGGTATCTCGCTCGGCCACCCCATCGGCGCTACCGGCGTGCGTATCATGACCACGCTGCTCCACGAGATGCGGCGCCGCGACGTCCGCTATGGCCTGGAGACCATGTGCATCGGCGGTGGCCAGGGCATGGCCGCCGTTTTCGAGCGCGCCTGATCGGCTGGCGGGGCGACACCATGGCCACGGAACTCCCAACCGAAGCGCTCGACTTCGCCGCTTTGCTGCGGCCGGGAGATCGTCTTGCGTGGGGCCAGGCTTCCGCCGAGCCGGTGACCCTGACCGCGCGCCTGTTCGAGCAGGGCCAAGCCATTTCCGGGCTGCACGCCTTCATCGGCATGAGCTGGGGCACGCCCCTCGATGATGCCGGAGCGATCGGCTTCCAGTCCTATTGCGGCGCCGGGCACAATCGCGTGCTAGAGCGCGCCGGCAGGCTCGACATCCTGCCCAGCCACTATTCGGACCTGCCGGGGTTGCTCTCCCGGCAGGTGGACGTGCTCCTCCTTAATCTGGCGGATGAAGGAAACGGGCGCTTCAGCTTCGGCGCGGCGCTGGAATATCTCGCGCCGCTGGTGGACAGCGCGCGGTTCGTTATCGCCGAGGTCAACGATCAGACCCCTCGCACCCGGGGCGAGCGGAGCCTCGCCGCCGACGAGATCGATATCATCGTGCGCACCTCGCGGCCCCTCGCGGATGCTCCCAAGGCACAGCCGGGCGAAGCCGAACGCGCCATCGCGACCTGGATTGCTGGCCTTGTCGAGGACGGGGCGACGCTGCAAATCGGGATTGGCGGCCTGCCTGAGGCGATCCTTGCGGCTCTGGCCGGGCACCGCGATCTCGGCCTGCATTCCGGGCTGGCATCCGATGGCGTTGCCCGCCTCGTCGAAGCCGGAGCGCTCACCAACGGACGCAAAAGCATCGATACCGGCATCGGCGTGGCGGGGCTGGTGGCCGGTGGCCCCGCGCTGATGCGCTATGTCGACCGCAACCCGGGCTTTGCTTTGCGCTCGACGGCCTATACCCACGCGTTCGGCGTGCTGAGCGCGCAGTCGAAGCTCACCGCCATCAATGCCGCGATCGAAGTGGATCTCACGGGGCAGATCAACGCCGAGGTCGCTGGCGGGCGCTACGTGGGTGCGGTGGGCGGCGCTGCCGACTTCCTGCGCGGGGCGCGCGCCTCCCGCGGCGGCCTCCCCATCGTCGCGCTGCCGGCCACCGTGACGGGGCGCGACGGCCTGCGCAGCCGAATCGTGGCGCGGCTGAACGGCCCGGCCAGCACCGCCCGTGCCGATGCCGGGATCATCGTGACCGAACATGGCATCGCGGACCTGCGCGGCCTCGGCCTCGCCGAGCGCAAGCGACGCATGCTCGACATTGCGGCGCCGGAATTCCGGGCCGCGCTGGAGCTCGGAGAAGATGCAATCACGCCGCTTCCCGCCGCCCGTGCCTGAGCGCCCTTGAGGCGCCGACCCTAACGACGAATTCCAATCGAGGACCCAGGACATGCAGACCGTCGGGAGCGAGCAGTTTCAGGACATCCGCGATGCGGTGCGCGCGCTCTGCGCGGACTTTCCCGCCGAGTACCACCGCAAGGTGGATGAGGCCCGCGCCTATCCGGAAGCGTTCGTCGACGCGCTGACCAAGGCGGGCTGGATGGCGGCGCTGATCCCCGAGGAGTACGGCGGCTCGGGCCTCGGCCTCACCGAGGCCTCCGTGATCATGGAGGAGATCAACCGGGCGGGGGGCAATTCCGGCGCCTGCCATGGCCAGATGTACAACATGAACACGCTGGTCCGGCACGGCTCGGAAGCCCAGCGCCAGAAGTATCTGCCGAAGATCGCCACCGGTGAGCTGCGGCTGCAGTCCATGGGGGTCACCGAGCCCACCACCGGCACGGACACCACCAAGATCAAGACCACCGCGGTGAAGAAGGGCGACCGCTACGTCATCAACGGCCAGAAGGTCTGGATCTCCCGGGTCCAGCATTCCGACCTGATGATCCTGCTCGCCCGCACCACCCCGCTCGCCGAGGTGAAGAAGAAGTCAGAGGGGCTCTCCATCTTCATCGTGGATATCGCCGAGGCGATGAAGAGCGGCATGACCGTGCGTCCCATCCTCAACATGGTGAACCACGAGACCAACGAGCTGTTCTTCGACAATCTGGAGATCCCGGAGGAAAACCTCATCGGCGAGGAGGGGCAGGGCTTCAAATACATCCTCACCGGCCTCAATGCCGAGCGCACGCTGATCGCGGCCGAATGCATCGGCGACGGCTACTGGTTCATCGACAAGGTCTCTGCCTATGTGACGGAGCGCGTCGTGTTCGGCCGGCCCATCGGCCAGAACCAGGGGGTGCAGTTCCCCATCGCCGAGAGCTTCATCGAGGTGGAGGCGGCGAACCTCATGCGCTTCGAAGCCTGCCGGCTCTATGACGCCCACGAGCCGTGCGGCACCCAGGCCAACATGGCCAAGCACCTTGCCGCTAAGGCGTCCTGGGAGGCGGCGAACGCCTGCCTGCAGTTCCACGGCGGCTTCGGCTTCGCCTGCGAATACGACGTGGAGCGCAAGTTCCGCGAGACGCGGCTCTACCAGGTGGCGCCCATCTCCACCAACCTGATCCTGAGCTATGTGGCCGAGCATGTGCTCGGACTGCCCCGCTCATTCTGAGAAGGGGGGCGACGATGCCTGACGAGATCGACATTGATCATCTGCGCGGCTGGATCGGCCGTGAAAACGTCACCACCGACCTGGTCGCGCCGGAGCTGGTGCGCAGGTTCCGTGCGACTTTCGACGAGGATCCCGGCGACCCGCACACCGGCGACACGGCGCCGGCGCTGATCCACTGGTGCCTCGGCCAGCCGGCGGCGCTCACCTCGGCCCTCGGGCCGGATGGCCACCCGGCCCGAGGCGGGTTCCTGCCGCCGGTGCCCCTGCCGCGCCGCATGTGGGCCGGCGGCAGCCTCGTCTTTCACCGCGACATCGGGGTCGGCGACACCATCCGCCGCACCTCCCGGGTGGCGGAGGTGGTGCTGAAGCAGGGGCAGACCAGCCCGTTGTGCTTCGTGACGGTGACACATGAGGTCGAGGTCGCCGGCCGCGCCATCCTCACCGAGAGACAGGATATCGTCTACCGGGGTCTCGATGCCGGGGGTGCCCCGGCGCAGGCGCCGGAACCGGCCGCCGAAGGCCCGTACCGCCGCGAGCTGAGCGTTTCCGCGCCCCTGCTGTTCCGCTATTCGGCGCTGACCTTCAACAGCCACCGCATCCATTACGACCACCCCTATGTCACCCAGATCGAAGGCTACCCCGGCCTTGTGGTGCATGGACCGCTGCAGGCGACGCTGCTCCTGCGCTTTGCTATCGAGATCCGGGGCGTGCCACCGGCGCGCTTTTCTTTCCGCGGCTTCTCTCCGGCGTTCGATACCGCACCTCTGACGGTGAATGCGGTGCACGAAGGCGAAAAGCTGAAGCTGTGGACCTCCCGACCCGGCGGGCCGGTGGCCATGAGTGCGGAGGCGCAATGGTGATGGACAGGCTCGATTTCCTCGTCCCGTTGTTCGTGCCCGGCCATCGGCCGGATCGGTTCGAAAAAGCCGCCGCGGCGGGAGCGGACGCGGTCATCATCGACCTTGAGGACGCGGTGCCGCCGGACGCCAAAGCGGCGGCGCGGTCTGCCCTCACGGCGGACCTCGCGACGCCCGTGCTGGTGCGGATCAACGGCTCGGCCACGCCCTGGCATGCCGAGGACCTCGCGGCTGCTGCGCGCGTCAAGCCCGCCGCGGTGGTGTTGCCGAAGAGCGAGGAGGTGGCGGCCCTCGATGCGGTTGCCGCGGTGCTCGGGCCGTCAATTGCGATTCTGGCGCTCATCGAGACGGCGAAAGGCCTTGCCGCCGCGCGCGCCATTGCCGCCCACGGGGCGGTTGGGCGCCTCATCTTCGGTTCCATCGATTATTGCGCCGATCTCGGCTGCGCCCATCACCGCGAGTCCCTTTTGCCGGCCCGTGCCGAGTTGGTGCTGGCCTCGCGCCTCGCGGGCCTGCCGGCGCCGGTGGATGGCGTCACCACCGCCATCGACGACACCGCGCTGATCGCCGATGATGCCCGCTATGGCCGCGCGCTGGGCTTCGGTGGCAAGCTCGCCATCCACCCCCGCCAGATCGCGCCCATCCGCAATGGCTTCTTGCCGGATGAGGAAGAGGTCGCCTGGGCCAGGAAGGTGCTCGCCTCCGGCGATGGTGCGGCGGCGGTGGATGGGGCGATGGTGGACGAACCGGTCCGCATCCGTGCCCGCTCGATCTTGGCGAGAATGATCTGATCCGGTGCCGGGAGGCCTTGCCCTCCTCTCTCACGCATCGTGCAACGGCCACGGAGACCATCCGTGTCAGCCCTGCCGCCGGGGCGGTGGTGCCAGAGCCATTGCCGATGGCAGCGCGCCTGCTGACTTGACGGTCACCAGCCTGACCTTCTCGCTGCCACAGGATTGGGCGGCGCAGGAGCAGCGCTTCCTTGGCGATCCGACTGCAAATGGATTCACCAGCCATGCGGCGAGGCTCGGTCTCGACACCTGATGCGCTGCGGCCGGCAACTGAAGATGCTGCGCCTCGGACTGAGCGGGAAATCGGCCTGCGAAGCCGCTGGAAACGACCTGCAGCGCGTCCGGGCGCGCACGAACGCGTGGCTAACCCGTGGCAGGACCGCAGGAATGACCGTACGCGCCAAAATCTCTGGGAAAGGAAACTTATTGGCTGGGGGACCTGGATTCGAACCAGGATTAACGGAGTCAGAGTCCGCGGTTCTACCGTTGAACTATCCCCCAC